>Ga0209542_10000462_pt1 | contig 97775 bp, 100 predicted proteins | sample RifCSPhighO2_01_FD_184028 | JGI IMG/M metagenome (GOLD analysis project Ga0209542, IMG submission 184028) | Soil microbial communities from Rifle, Colorado - Rifle CSP2_plank highO2_0.1 (SPAdes) (version 2) | ecosystem: Environmental > Terrestrial > Deep subsurface > Rock core/Sediment ...
TTACACCTCAACCTAGAGAACCCGTAATGTTTTATTTTGTTGGGGCAGGATATATGGCTAATGAACATGGAAAAGGTCTTTTAGTAGACTTTAAGATAACAAAGGATAGTTATGGCTTAGCTGGAAGTGCAAGCATTGATGGAAAATCTTACTATGTTAAAGGAAGTGTTGTCGGGGCATCTGTATCTAATTTTGGAATGAGTGTGGATTTGATTGAATTCAATGTCATTTCTATGAAGAATGGGGATGTTGTTGGAACTTTCAAGGGTAATCTCGAATATTATGAAAATTTCAAGGTTATGAAAGGAACACTTTATGAATTTCAAGGAAAGAGTTGGAAATTGACTGCTTTTGGAAGATCAAATGACGGTACTCCAGGAATTCTAATTGAGCCTGCTCACGATGTAGCTCCGAGCATTTCTCCAAAATTAAAAGCCATCTCAATAGGCAAAGCTCCGAACTATTGGTAAGAAGATAAATTATTTATTTCATTTTTTATTTCTTTTTCCTTAATTTTATAAATGCTCGAGTCTTGTTTTTATAATGAAACTTATTGTAGTTTTGGCTGCGCTTTTGGTTTTATTTCCATTGACTTCAGCGAGTTATATTAATGGAGATATATATGTTGCTGAGGATGGAAAAACTTCTTTTAACGTTGAAAGTGATATTGATTTGCGTGTTAGCGGATTGGCTTATGAAAATGAAATGATAAAAGGGCAGACTTCTATGTTAACCTCAAAGCAAGGTGATGTTTGGACGTTTGCTTTAGACTTTGGGAAGTATGATAATATTCTCTTAGACGTGCATTTTCCAAAAAGTCTTAAGGCCATACAGTCTATTGAGGGGATAGATAGAATTTTAGATACTAGTGAGAAGACAGTTACATTAGTTGATTCTAATAAAGAATTAGATTTTTCCATAAATTATAAGCTGGGAGATTCTAATAATTATGGTTGGATTTATTTTATAATTTTTGTATTAGCTTTTTTGGGTGTTGGGTTTTATGCTTTTAATGTATATAAGAAAAAATATAGAATAAATACTCTTATGCCCGTGCTTAATGAGAATGAGGAGAAGATAATAAAGGCACTTATGGAAAATCCTATGAGGCAGAAAGCACTAAGAGAAAAGCTTGGAATTCCTAAAGCGAGCTTCACTAGATACATAATTAATTTGGAAAAGAAGAAGTTGATAATAAGAGAAGGCGAGGGAAAGAATAAGGTTTTGAGGGTGAAGTAATGTTGATAATTTTATAGAAATAAATAAAAAGTACTTTGAGTTAAGTTGTTTATGAAAAGAAGGGTGGGTAGGCCCCATAAGTCTAAAGTTTTCAATTCTCTTAATATAATTCTTATTGGTTTGCTATTTGTTGAATTACTCCCTTTTTAATATCCCTGTTAAAAATAGAAAGATTTATATAATAGTAGGGATATTAAAAAGTATGATTTATATAGAAAGAGATCTGGAAAAAGAGATATTAAAATATATAAAATCAAAAGAAATTATCGCAGTAGTTGGAGCAAGACAAGTTGGAAAAACAACACTTATTAACAACATTCTTAAAAAATTAGAAAAACAAAAAAGAGTGAACAGCATTTCTTTTGACAATCAAAAAATACTTCAATTATTTGAAGAGGATATAGACTCCTTTATCGAGCTCCATGTTAAAAAATTTGATATCTTATTTATAGATGAAGTTCATTACTCAAAAGACAGCGGGAAGAAATTAAAATATATCTATGATAATTTTAATATTAAGATATTTATCACGGGGTCTTCTGCTGCAGAGCTCTCAATTCATAGCTTAAAATATCTGGTAGGAAGAATATTTTCATTCACACTATATCCTTTTTCTTTTAAAGAATTTTTAATGGCAAGGAATCCTAAATTGATCAATCTCTACGAATCTGGAAAATATAAAGAAACAATTGTAAAAGAATTGAATAAGTATTTGAAAGAATTTATTTTGTATGGCGGGTATCCTAATGCTGTTTTGACGGAAGATAAAGAAGAAAAAAAGAAAGTTTTGGAGGGCATGTTTAACACTTATTTATTGAAAGAAATAAAAGAGATACTTGATTTAAGCGAGGATTATCATTTAATTAACCTCTTAAAAGCCCTTTCTCTTCAAACAGGAAACATTATGAACTATAATGAGCTGTCTAAACTAACGGGATATTCTTATTATGATTTAAAGAAATATCTTAATATTCTGGAAAAAACATATATATGCAGCCTAATCAAGCCTTTTTTTACAAACAAGAGAACAGAACTTGTGAAAAATCCAAAAGTGTATTTTTTTGATACAGGTTTTAGAAACGTGTGTATAGACAATTTTAGTGAAGAAAGGCCTGATATGGGAAGTTTATATGAGAACTTCATTTTTTCTGAGTTGATTAAGAAAGGTAATGGAGTAAAATTTTGGAATACAAAATCAAACGCAGAAGTCGATTTTGTTATAGAAAAGCAAGGAAAAATTATTCCAATAGAGATAAAAGCAAAAATTAATGAAACAAAGATAACAAAGTCTTTTGACTCTTTTATTAAAAAATATAAGCCCAAAAAAGGGTATTTTTTATCTGTTGATTTTGAGGGAAAAAAGGCAATAAGTAAATGCAATATTAGTTTTTTGCCTTTTGTGAAATTTTCTTCCAAAAGAGATTTGTTTAAGGAAGTTAAGGTTTCTACGTAGGAACAATTAATTTTATATATCGTGATAATGTTTTAATATTATGAAAAGAGGGGTTAGTAAGTCTCATAAATCCAATATTTTTAATTCTCTTAATATAATTCTTGTTGCATTGCTGTTTGTTGAGTTAATCTTAGTTAATTTTTATTTCTACTAACTGCTATATTTTTATTCTTTAAGAAATTTTTCACATATTTTAATTAGTATTGGGTTTATCTTTTCCTTGAAACTATTAAATTCATCTAAATCATATTTTATAATTGCCAAGTCAGATATCTTTTCTGTGCCTGTGAAAAACCTATTCTCTTTTAACTCATTTAATTTTGATGCAATAAGCGATTTAAGGTGTTTTTTAATCAATGAGGAAGATCTGATTTTTTCTATAACCTCTTTAATATCAACGCTCAACGATTTTGGTATTAAGTATAAATCAAACAAATCTCTTTCAAATAAATAATTACGCGTAAGCAACGCTCTATATTTTTCTAAAATAATCTCTTTTATAGGATAACTTAAAACTTTAAAGTTATCTATCTTTAGCCCCAAAATAAACATTAATTCTTTAGAATCAAAAGAGTCTGTAATTGCTTTAATAGATAATTCAATAGGTTTATTTATTATTTTTTCAATAAAGTTTATTTCAATTTTGATATACCTTTCTTTGGTATAATACAATCTAAAAATATAAACAGCTCTTCCGCTAATGATGTTGCAATATCTTTGGTCGCTTCTATTTGTGCTAAAATCTAAATCCAATGACTCTGAAATTTCTTTGAGCTTTGGGACAAAGATATCAACAAAAGATTTGATTTTCTTTTCCCTATTATTTCTAGTATGTAATCGCAAATTAGTAGAATCCTTATATACAAAATCCAAGTCTTCTGAAAACCGGTGATATTCAAGATAATTTCTTGAGAGCAAAGTTCCACCTTTAAAGATTAGTTCTTTAAAAATGCCTTGGTGTTTCTGAAACTCTGCTAATATAAGTGTTAGTAGCAAATCTTTTTCTATTATATCATCTGGCACTTCTAATTTCATATTTCTTTTTACTTCAGAAACATATTTCTCTACGTTTATCTCTTTTCTACCCATTTTGGAAAATATTTTATATATTTGTTAGTATCCTTATCTTTGAAAAGTTTATCGCTAACTCTTAGATAAACTATATCAATGTAGGTTTTTGATGGAATCGAATAAAAATATTCTACATTATTTTTTGTCTTTGATCTTTTAACTGCAAAAATTAACTTTTCTTTCAACTTGTAGAACCGAACATTTAAGCCAAGAATTTTCTTCTTTCCACTAAAATTATCGTTAATAATATTTATAACAACTGGAACCTGCCAAGCATTTCCTGATTCATATAACGCAGAGGAAAGCCCTAGATACCACTTTATATTAAGTCTCTTTAAAACTAAAAATAATAATTCTCTATCTTCTAATTTACAATATTTCCTTTTCCTTTCATCTACCGAATTAACATAATAGTAACTCATAAAGATTCTTTTAATGTAATTGTGCCTTGAAAGGTACTTTATTGCACCATTAGCTATAACCCTTAAATTAAACTTTTTATTATATTCTTTTACGATCCTTTCTATCTCTAGTTTCCCACATATCTTCCCTGTTCTGTTAAGCAAGGCCTCGTAGATTTTTGTTATATTATTTTCTTTGGGCATTTTAATATTATAACTAAAAAATCTATGTATTTAAATCTTATTATTGTTTAAAAAAGTGTCAATAGTTGACACTTTATAGAATAAATATATTTTTATTTTTTGTTGATTTAAGCCTAATTTCCTTACTCTTTTGATATTTTGTTCTAACTATCATCTCTTTTGTTGAATATATTAGCCATTCTACTTATTAAACAAGTTAGATATTTCTTATTATCCCAAAATTTTAAATACGCGGTTTAATTATTAACTGTATGAAAAGAGGGGTTAGTAAGTCCCATAAGTCTAAGATTTTTAATTCTCTTAATATAATTCTTGTTGCACTTGTTCTGGTTGAGCTTTTGTTTATTGCTAACTTAGTGCCAACGGGACAGCCGGTGAAGAGTGCTGATCTGGAGAAAGGTAAGCATAGAAAGATTTAAATAGTACAATAATATACTAAAATTGTACTATGGATAAAATAATAAAAACAATACTTGCAGAGTGGAAGGGGAAAAATATGCCGGTAGTAATTCCCAGAGGAACTAATCTTCAGGATTATCTTAATATGAAGGTTAATAAGATAATTGTATTAAATGGCTTTAGAAGAGTTGGAAAAACATATATTTTATATGGTTTGGCTAATGAGCTTCTTAAATCCAATTCTCGCGAAGAGGTTGTCCATATTAATTTTGAAGATGAAAGAATACCTCTTAAGACAGAATTTTTAAGTTCTTTACTTCCGACTGCAGAGGAAATATTTGATAAAAAAATTAAGTATCTATTTTTAGATGAATTGCATAATCTGCCTAATTGGAGCAAGTGGCTTAGAAGAACATATGATAATCAAGACATGAAGATTTTTGTTTCAGGTTCTTCTTCAAAAATGTCTGAAGAGGAAATACCCACAGAATTAAGAGGAAGGTTCTTAGAAATTAAAATATTTCCTTTGTCGTTCAAAGAGTTCCTAAATTTTAAGAAACTTAGCTTTGACTTTAAAATGTTAGATTATTCTGAGAAAGAAAGGCCTCTTATTCTTAAAGCACTTAAAGAATATCTTACTTACGGAGGGCTGCCAGAAATAGTTCTTATAGATGAGAATAAAAAATTTGAATTAGCACAGTCTTATTATTCCACTGTTATAAAAAGAGATATTGTTGAGAGATATAACATAAAAAATGAAGAATCTCTGAAAGCTCTCTTAAAACTTCTTCTTGACTCAAAAGAATATTCTATAAGCAAAAGTTATAATAATCTTAAAAGTTTAGGCTATGGAATTGGGAAATCTACATTGCAAAAATATCTTTCTTATATAGAAAACTCATATTTTACATTTAGCCTGCCTATTTTCTCTTATAAAATAAAAGACCAAATGCAATACCCCAAAAAAATTTATTTTATAGACAATGCCTTTATTAATTCAATTTCAACGAAGTTCTCAAACAATTTCGGAAGACTTTATGAAAATACTGTTGCTGTTGAATTAAAAAGGAGGAAAAAAGAGTGTTATTATTGGAAGAATATGGAAAAAGAAGAGGTAGATTTTGTTGTAAAGAATGATGCTAAAATTGATCAGTTAATACAGGTTTGTTATGATATTACTGATTCAGATACAAAAAAAAGAGAAATTAGGGCTTTATTAAAAGCGAGTAAGGATTTAAAATGCAAAAATCTTTTAGTAATAGGCAAAGATTATTTTGGGGAAGAAGACTTAGAGTGGTTTGGGATAAAGAGAAAGATTAAATTCATCCCTTTATGGAAATGGTTACTTGGAGATAAAAACAAATAAAAACCAATTTGTCTTATAAATTCCATGAAAAGAGGCATCAAGAGATCTCATAAGACCAAAGTTTTTAATTCTCTTAATATAATTCTTATTGCTCTTGTTTTGATTGAAGTTGCTTTTGTTGTTAATCAAGGTGTTTTGACGGGAAATCCTGTGAGGGGTGTTGTTGAGAAGTAAAGCCAAATCTTTATAATAACTGCTCCTATCTAGATTTATGCAAAAAGAAAGAGTGTCTATTTTTATTGATGGAAGTAATCTTTACCATAGTCTAAAATCATTAAACGGAATAAAAGTTGATTTTGAAAAGCTTGTAAAGGAGTTGTCCAAAAACAGACTTCTTGCAAATGTGTTTTACTATATTGCTCCATTAGACATAACTTCAAATGAGGAAACATACTGGAAACATCAAAAATTTTTAGCAGAATTGGGAAAAATACCTGGTTTTAAAGTTGTTTTATGCACGCTTAGAAAATATCCAAAAGCCGATGGAACCTTTGGCTTTGAGGTTAAAGGAGATGATGTATATCTTGCCAATGATATGATTGTCGGGGCATATGAAAATCTTTATGATACTGCAATTTTAGTCTCAGGAGACGAGGATTTTATACCCGTGATAAATACTTTGAAAAGATTGAATAAGAAAATAGAAAATGCTTTCTTTGTACCAACATCATCTAAAAAATTAAGAAAGCTATGTGATAAAGAAATAAATTTAAGAAATATTATTGATAAAATAAAACTGGAAAAATAAATATTGATCCGGTATTGTCCGAAGACCATACCGGGATAGTTATTAAAATTAAGATATTCTTCTCGTTTATAAGCCTTTTGGTGAGATTAAAGCTTTAGAGAATACAGCAAACAATAAAAACCTGTTTTCCTTATTTTTCATATGAAAAGAGGGGTTAGTAAGTCAAAGATCTTTAATTCTCTTAATATAATTCTTATTGGTTTACTTATTATCGAACTATTGTTTGTTGGAAATTGGATAGCTACTGGAAATCCGGTGAGGAGTGCGACGCTAGATGACGAGGGAAGTGTTGTAAATAGTGCTTCATCTTTCCAACAAACTTATGGAAAAGAATGGAAAATTGAAACTAATAAAGATAATACTATTGTAAAGTTAAGTGGCGGAAATGTTCCTATTGAACAAATTACAGGAAAGAAAGAGAAGATTACTACAGAAAATATAGACTCTGTTTCTAAAACCTTTATTAATAAGAATAATAATTTGTTAAAAGTCGATAGCCCAAGTCTTAAGGTTTCTAAAATATTCTCAGATACTAATTCAAAAATGAAGGTTATTAGATATGAACAAGAATATCAAGGAGTTCAAATATATAATTCTTACACCACGCTTGCATACTCAGGTGAAGCTTTGACTTATTATAAAACAAATTACGAAACTCAGAGTTTGGACATCAATCCAATAATAACCAAAGAGAAGGCATTTGAAGTTGTTGAGAAAGAGTATGCTCTTGGAAACCTTAATTTGAAAGCCACAAATACTACCCCCGACTTATATGGTTTTAATGGCAATTATGATGAAGGTGCATCAAAAAATATAGCGGGAAAGTCATCTAAAGAGGCAAGTAAAATAAAGTCAATAGTAAATATTCAAAACCCAGAAAATTCGGTGTTGGTAATTTTTCCATTAAGTATTGCTAAAGGCCAAGGGAATAAACTTGCCTGGAAAATTGACTTACCTTTAGACAAAATCAATAATCAAAAAATGACTTATTTTATAGACGCTAAGACTGGAAATATCTTGTATCTATTTGACAATGTTGTTTACGAAACAGTTTCTGGCAACGTTAAGGGTAGAATTTATCCAAACACTCCAACAGATGGATTTGAAATAAGGTCTTTTAATCATGAAAGAGTTAAATTTGTGAATGATGAAAGCTATACTAATAATGGAAGCTATTTGATTAATACTGCAGAAGCTAATGGCAAAGTTGAGGGTGGATTAAATGGACTGTATGTTTATGTCAACAATTATCAACAACCTAATGCTCATTTTCAATCCAATATACTTACTCCTTCAGCAATACAAAACATAGATTGGTCGGTGATAGATACATCCTACAAGCAGGAAGAATCTAATCTTTTTTATCATGCAAATATTGTTCATGATTTTTTCACTAAAGGAGGAACTTTTGATATTTATACTTTAGATTATCCAATGATTGCTAATGTTGAAATCCCAGCTGTTTGCAACGCTTATGCTGATGGTTCATCAATAAACTTTTACATGGCAGGAGATGTTCCTGGCTGGGGTTTTTGTGAGGCAACCAGCTTAGGTAGCGATATAATTTATCATGAATATACTCATAATGTTGTTTTTTCAATTTATAACGGCATTAATCTCCCTTATGTTGGCCAAACAGGAGGAATGAATGAGGGATGGGCAGACTATTTCGCAGCCACAATAACTAATGATCCTGTTATGGGGGAGAATATTTTTCCGACGCCAATAAGAAATCTTGAAAATAATTTGAGATATCCTAATGATTACAATCCTGAACCTCATGTAGCGAGTACAGTATTTTCTCCTGCATTGTGGGAAATAAGGCAATCTATTGGCGTAGAAACAGCAGATGCAATGATTTTAAATGCAATGAAATTAACTCCAATGACTTTTTCAGAATTTGTGGAAGCAATGTTAGTTTCTGATGATGATAATGGAAATCTAGAAGATGGAACTCCACACATAAATGATATTTGCCATGCTTTCTGGGATAATCATGGAATATTTTCGAGTTATTGCAAAGAATTTGTGGAGACCCCCATAATTTCTGTAACTTCACCACTTCTTGGCGAAGTTGTAGTTGGTTCTATTCCTATAATCGGAGAGATTTATCCTTCAAAATATGGGATTAATGTAGAGTATACCATAAAATTTGGAGACGTAGAGTTTGGAAACTATGGGGGAGAAGAATTTATTGGATCATTGGGAAATATAAGCACTATATTACTTAGTGATGGAATAAACCATTTAACTATAGATGCTTTAGATTCTGGAGGTAAATTATATAGTTATTCTATTCCTTTAGATGTAGATAATCTTCAAGTTACTTCTCTTAAGGAAGGAGAGATTTTGCGTCCTGGAGAAATCATTGAAATAAAAGGCAGTGTTATCTTGAATGATAATGAAAGATATTCTCTTCAGTGGATTGGGGGAAATGTTAGTATGTGGACTACTGAAGGAATTACTTTAGTTAATGACGGGTTGACATCTGTTCAGAATGATACATTGGGTTTTTGGGACACTACGAATTTACAATCTGGATCTTATGCATTGAACTTGTGGAAATTGGGAGAAGGAGGGACTATAATTCCAGATGATTCTTGGATATCTTTGTATTTTGATTCTTCTTTAAAAGAAGGCTGGCCTATAAAGATGGAATGGCCTATTTATGATTGTCCCAATCCATATGGTTGTATGTACTGGAGCGGAGATTTAGCTCCTGTTGTTGAAGATATAAATAAAGATAATATTAAAGAGATAATTATAGCCATAAGGCCAAATAAAATTTTTGTTTTTGAGCCAGATGGTACTTCATTAGCAGGTTTTCCTAAAGAATTGCCATTTAATAGATATGGTGGGGATTATGGTATGTCCAATCCAATACCTGTAGTGGGGGATATAAATAATGATGGTTTTAAGGAAATATTTGTTCAGGGTCACCAAAATGATAACAATGATTTTTTCAGTTTAATTATTTATGGATTTAATTATGATGGGACGCCAATTGAAGGTTGGCTTACTAACACCCAAACAAATTATTTGGGCCAACAAATGTCTAACTCCCCAGTAATTGTTGACGTTAATAATGACGGCTTTTCCGAAATTATTGCCCAGAGTTACCAAAAGTTAATTGTCTTTGACAGATTTGGGAATCTTTTAAATCAAAATTGGCCAATTGAGATTATTCCTAGTATTGGGGGGCTATCAACTCCGGCAGTTGGCAATTTAGACACCGATCCTGAACTAGAAATTGTAGCCACGTCCAGCACTTCTTATGATGGAGGAAATAGCGTTATAACCAAAATTTACGCTTTCAATTTGGATGGTTCTAGTGTTCCCGGCTGGCCAATTGAAAAAAATTCTGTTGTTTATGGTTCTCCAGTTATAGGAGACGTAAATAATGATGGAAATAATGAGATAGTAATCGGTTTTTTTGACATTTTTGATGAGGGTAATCTTGGTGGGGTTTATGTTTTAAAAAACAATGGAGAGCTATTACCCAATTGGCCCCAGTTAACTGATAAATCTATTTTTTCTTCTCCAGCACTAAAAAAGAATAGTGCGGGAATCTTGGACATAATTGTTGAGACATTTCCAAAAGTAGTTCCCCCAGATTTTCATGAAGTATGGTTATTTAATTATAGTGGCCAGGGGAGATTGATTAATTCAAGTCCTTATGTTGGAGGCAATGTATTCTCTCCAATACTAGTTGATGTAAACAATGATAGTGAAGTTGATATTATTACTGCTTCACCTAACCAAGTATTGGCATTTTCTAATCTCGGACAAATTATGCCTGGTTTTACAAAACAATTTCCAGAAGCAGATAACGTAATGACAAGTTTTCCCATTATAGACGATATAGACAATGATAATAAGTTAGAACTAGTAAAGGGTGTTTCTTCATATCGTTGGGATTCAATTAACGTATGGGATTTAGACACACCATATAATAAAAAAACAATAGAATGGCCACAATACCAACACGACCCCCAGCACACAGGTCTATACACTTCTCCAAGCGTTTGCGCCGATCTCAATCACGACGGCGTTCGTGACATATTAGATGTGTCTCTTCTTATAAATCATGCATTCAGAAATGGACCAGAACCTCAACCAAAATGGATTGGAGACTTAGATGCTAATAATGTTATTGACATTATGGATGTTATATTAATGATAAATCATGCATTCAGAAACGGGCCTGTGCCAACTTGCACTGCTGTTGCAAATACTACGACTTCAAGTTCTGCGACAGGAACTATTTCAATATCTCAAGGAACGTCAAACACAGACGGAACGTCAAACATACTTGTATACTCTAACACTCCAACATCAATAGCAGGAGAGCAATTCAAACTTTCTTATTCTAGTGATATCTCCATAACAAGCATCACAACAGCTACAGGAATGGACATTTATAGAAAATCAACAACACCAACAACAAGCGGGAAAGGGGAAACAATAACTGTTTTGAGTTCAGGAAGCAAAACAATTAAAGGAAATACATTATTGCTGACAATAAAAGCAAAGAACACAAAAAAAGACTATAGCAGCATGAAGCTTCAAAACCCAATAGTTATTGATTGGGCAACATCAAAACCTTACAAAACTGTTAATGTTCAAAATACAATACAGTCTCCTCCCCAAACAAAGCCAGCAACATGCACAGATTCTGACAAAGGAAAAACATATAACATTAAAGGAACACTAACTGTAACAAATTCTTCAGGAACATTCAATTATCAAGATGCTTGCATTTCAACAACTAAGTTAAAAGAATTTTATTGCAATAATAATCAAGCAGCTTTTATATCTTACACCTGCCCGTATGGATGTTTAGATGGAATGTGTAAAGTTCAAGCGAAAATAGTAAGAACCTGTACTAAAGGCAAATTAGTCTGTGCTGTTGGTAAACTCTTTGGATATTATCAGAAATAATCCTTGAAAATTTATTAAATTAAAATAAAGTAAAATTAATGGATGTAATAAATGTTAATCCTAAAACAAGTGTTAAACCAAGAGCAAGTTTGAGTTGATTATCCTAACAGCCATTTCCAGAACGGAATTAACTTTATTGTGCCTTCTTCAAATTTGACTTCTTTTTCTTCTTTTTTAGTCAGCATCAAACCTTCTTTTTTATTAAATTTCTTCATAAACTCTCTTATTGGCTTAAAATCTTCTGAACTAATCTTTTCTTGATACTTTACTTCTATAGGGATATCCTCATAAACTATATCTATTTCTCCGCCATTTTTCCAGAAGGATGAAGCTTTAAGTTTATTTACTGCTAAAGCCTCAATCATTCTTCCAAAAAAACTTTCTTCAATCTTTGGCTTGTATAAGTAAGTTAAAGCGTTGTCTGTGGGGTATGCTCTTTTTTTCTTTCTTAAGGTAGTTATACTCCCTTTTCGGTAATTGCTTAATATGGTTATCAAAAAACTTTCTTTGAGATAATTAATGTAGTCTTTTATTACTCTTCTATCTTTTTCAAATTGTTTGCTTAGAGATTGATAATCAATATACATTCCGGGATTTGCAGAGATTAATTCCAAGAGAACCCTTAAAAAATCTGCATTTTCTAGCTTAAACATTCTCGGAATATCCTTGTAAACTATTTTATCTACGACTAAAGCCCTGATGTATTCTTTGAAATCTTTATCTGTTTCAAAGGAGAAGGTTTCTGGAAAACCGCCCTTCTCTACAAACTTATTAAAAAAAGGCTTGATTTTTGTTTCATATTTAAATTCGTTTTCTTCTATCTTGTTAAATCTAAGGTATTCTCTAAAAGTAAAAGGAGTTAATGTAAATTCAAAAATTCTGCCTGCAAGAGTTTCTTTTGTTTTTTTTCTTATGAAAAGGGATTCCGAACCGCTTATTATAAACTTTAATTTGGGGTAGAGATCATAATACTTTTTTAATTCATTTTCCCATCCGCTGCATTTTTGAATTTCATCCAGAAAAATATAGATCTTCTCTTCTCTGAAGTCTTTGTTATGGATTTCTTTATATGTTTCTAAGACTTCGTTTAATTTTGCTGAAACTTCATCAAATGAGAAAAACAAAATAGCTGTTTTTTTAATTTTTGCTTCTATTAGTTTTTGTATAAGCTGGTACATTGTTGTTGTTTTTCCGACTCTTCTAAGCCCAACCAAGGCCAATATAAACCTTTTGCCCATATGCTTTTCTATCTCAGGGTAGATATCTCTTTTGAAAGGCAAAGCTAATTCTGTGTCTACTTTTTCACTTGTCCACCAATGATTAAATTCCTCTAATTTGGCCCTTTCCATGTTTTTTCACTGTTTTACTTATGTACATTAGAATGTACTTGTTTATAAACTTTATGGTCATCTTGATGTACATGTTTTTTGAAAAGTTTTTACTCTAATCAAATAAATAGTTGTTCTTTAATAAAATAAGAAGTTATTTAGCAAAATAATTTTATTGTAATGAGTGTTAAGAGTGGAACGACACTTATTTAATAGTTCCACATAGTTCCATGTACAACTCTATATAGGTATCTTCTATTCGGTTTATATGAATTTCAAAGAAGTTTTGAAAGGAGATAGCATGTTAGAACTATTCGTAGTTATGGCTATGCTATTTATGGAATTAAATTCAGCGGGAGGATTAAATAAAGCGTAAAAAATTAAAATGGAAAGAAATGAAAAAACAAATGGGTTAATAGCTGTTGCTTTAGTGATGGCTATCTTAATGCTCGGAAGTATTATTGCTCAGAATGGAAGTTCAACAAACAATGGCTCTGATGATGATTCAGGTAGAGAAGACAATGAAACAAACAAGGGTTCTGATGATATTCCGGATAGAACAGATAGTGGACCAACAAATCCTCCAATAGCAGAAATGCCCTACAGACTAGATATAGATCCTCAAAGACAAATGACTGAGGATGGGAGTGCTGTTTACAAATTCACTTTCACAGATCCACACAAAGGTTGCGTTTCAACAAACGAAGTTGCTTGTGCTGCAGTTATTCAATCATATACTTATGAACTTGAATTTGAAGGAAACGATGGTGGCTTGAACGGCGAATTTTCAGAAGTAGTTTGTACTGGTTCTGAAGAAACTGGTGCCTGTTCTATAAGTTCATTGAACGATGAATTTGAGATGTATGAGCAAGAAACAAAAGTTATCCAATTAACAGTTACGGCAGAAAAACAAGGAACACATAATTTCCTTGTACAACTTAAAGGCGAAGGAGTTAAAGCTTATGGAAAAGGAGCTTTAGTTTATCTTCAAAATGGAATAACTCCAACTCCTGAAGATGAAACTGCTTTCTTTGTAGGCAAGGGTTTTGTTCTTAGTGAAAATAAGACAGATGGCTTTTTGCTTGACCTTAAAATTTTGAATAAAGATTCTGTTTTGTCTGGAAAGGCAAAAATAGGAGATAGAAATTACAAGATTGATGGAGAAGTTGCTGAAGTTGCTGTTGATGGTGTTGATTTCGGATACACTTCTTCCTACGTAACTTTTGATATTATCTCTATTAAAACTGGAGAGAAGGTTGGAAGTTTTGAAGGACATGCAAGGCAATACACCGGATTTATTCTTTTGGAAGGAAAGATAAAAAACTTTGAAGGAAAAACTTGGACTTTAACAGCAATGGGAAAGAAGAAGTTTGAAGTCAGAGAATTTGACCTTGATGATGGAGAAAGTGTTGAAGTTTCCGTCGGAGAAGCTGTTTTTGTACCTGGAGTTACAAGTGTTTCAACTGATGATTCACTCGATGAGACTGAAGACGAAGTTTACATCAAACCTATAAAAGTTAAGGAGAAAAGAGTTCTATGGATTTTCCCGACTTCTAAGAAAGTTGTTGAAATTGAAGTTGTGAAAGGAGACGAAGTTTTCAAGAAAAAAATAACTGAATATAGCTACGAGAATGTTGAAGGCTATAAAGTTTCAGTTGGCTCTCTTGAAGATGACGAGAAAATAGAATTCGATGTAGAAAAGGCATAACTCGCTTGTGTCACTTTTATTTATTTATTTTTATTCTTTCTTATTTTTTATTTTCTTCTGTCTCTTTAAAAGAGATATAAATTTTTATAAAGAAGTTTTTCTTAACTTTATGGAATTAAAAGGGGTAATTAGAAACATTAAGAATGAAAGGAATTTTAGTTATTATGGATGGTCTTGGCGATTTGCCCCATACTCTTCTTGGAGGCAAGACTCCCCTGGAGGCGGCGAATACTCCTAATATGGATTTCTTTGCGACAAGAGGTGAGCTAGGATATATGTATACTGTAAAAGAGGGTTTTATTCCTGAATCTGATGAGGCTATTGTTTCTATATTTGGAAATGATATAAGTCAGAGCTCAAGGGGACAGATTGAGGCTAAAGGAGTGGGTTTAAAACTAATGAGGGGGGATTTGGCACTAAGAGCAAATTTTGCTACAATAGACAGTTTAGAGAAAGGAAATATTATTGATAGGAGGGCTGGAAGGACTCTAACTACGAAAGAGGCAGAGCTCTTAGCTAGAGACCTGAATAAAATTAACATGCCTGTTAAGTTTGAGTTTAAACCAACTGTTCAGCACAGGGGGGTTCTTGCTTTTAAGGGAGGGTTTTCAGACAGTATAGGTGGTAATGATTCCACTTATTTCCAGGGTAAGTTTAGGGAGGTTCCTAAAATTTCTCAGTGTAAGCCTTCAGACGATGATGAAAATGCTCAGTATTCTGCAAATGTAGTAAATGAATTCTTAGAAAAGGCGTTTAAAGTATTGAATTCTCATCCAGTAAATGATCATAGGAGAAACAGGGGTTTGTTGCCAGCAAATTATCTATTAGTTAGGGGGGCGGGATCTGAGCCTTTGAACTTTAAACAATATGGGAAATGGTTTTCCTTTTCATATATGCCTACTGAAATTGGCTTTTCTTTATTTAGTGGAATGAAGCCATTTTCATTTGAGTATCCCGCTTTGAAAAACCTTGACTCTTACTCTAATTTATGGGAAGGGTTGACTCTTGCTTGCAAACTTGCAATTAAATGCATTAAAAAACATCATGACGACTATGATTATGCCTATATCCACATAAAGGAGACAGATCTTCCTGGCCATGACAATAAGCCAATTGAGAAGAAAAACATGTTAGAGTTTATTGATGGGACTTTGTTTAAATTCCTTAGGAATTTTGCACCCCCTAAGCAAATAAAAGTGGTTGCTACTGGAGATCACTCGACTCCGTGTAGGCTTAAGGCTCATTCTGCAGATCCGGTTCCTGTACTGCTCTATAATTTTGGGATTCCAAAAGAAAGACATTTTAATGAGAAAGAAGCCATGAAGGGCAGTTTGGGAAGAGTTGAAGGGAAGGATTTCTTGAAGAAGATAGGATTTGACAAGTAAATTATCTCGCTAGATAGTTAGATAAATGACTAATTAGATTGAACATTGGGTCATACTTATCAACTATGTAGCTTATTGCTAATCCCATTGGAAGACTGATTACGGCAGCACCAAGGACCATTCGATTAATTCTTTTTTCATATTCATTTCTATCTTCATTTTCTTTATGCGCTTCTTCTAACAAAGCTATATCCTCAACTAAACCCATTTAGTTAGTTATTCTTGTTAGTTTATAAAAATTATTGTGTTCCTCCATTATAGCAATTATTAAAAATAAGAGGTTTTTGATAGAATTATGATCACCTATAACGATATTTATGAAGCTGCAAGAAAAGAGAGATACTCTGAGCAGCTGCAGCCTTTGCCCAAGAATTTTGTAGAGCAAGTTTCAGCCTATCTTAGAGATAAGAGAAGTATTGCTCAGAAAGAGGGAAGTGATTTTTCAGATGTTGTGCTTAAGACAAAGAAACAATTAGAAAATGCTATAACTTTATTTAAGGAGCTGATGGTTAGAAGAAGGAAGAAAATATTGAATCTTGTATTAATTGCTGCAGAGACTGGAATATCTAAGCAGGATTTTGAGAATATGTTTTTATTTGAACGAGAACTTTTTGAAGAGATCATGAAATGTGTGGACATTGCTGATAAAAAACTTGATGCTACTCTAAATGGCAATAGAATTCTGGAAGATAAAAATGAACTTGTTTTGTTTAAGGAAGATGTAGAGGAATTTGTAGGATTAGATGGGGAGAAAATGGGTCCTTTTGCCAAGGAACAAATAGCAAATATTCCTAAGGAAATCGCTAAAATACTTTTAGATGGTGATAAGGCAGAAATAATAGGTGAGTGAGTAATAAAAACTCTTTTAAATGAACTTTTTCTAGGTAAATAAGGAAGATTCATAAATGAGCTTTTAAAAAGGTTTCCAAATCGAATTTACGATAAGGAACATTGGTTTTTAAAAGGAAGATTCATAAAAGAAACCTTAGTGTCTTTTATTATGCCTCATTAGCTCAGTGGTAGAGCACGAGTTTTGTAGAATAAATCGAGATTCAAAAGAACTCGGGGTCGGGGGTTCAAATCCCTCATGAGGCTTTGATTTTTAGAATTACTCTTGAGTTTTATGTTTTTTGAGTTCTGTTTTTAAGAACTTTTCAATGGTTGCTGTTCTTATCTCACAAAGTGAAAGGGGATATATCTTTTTTAATCTGAGACTTAGGGTTTTTTGCATAGTTCCTCTTAGTAACTCTTGGAACATTGTGTCGTATGATTTGTCTTTCAGATAGAGTATCAGCTCTTCTTTTGTTTTGTCTCTAAGAGCTTTTCTTACCGCTCTTGAAACTTTTCTTCTTGTTATTAAGAAAGGTTTTAATCTAACTTGTGCGTCATTGCAGTCTGTTGAGAATGAGTCTTCAACGTAATTTGTTCCCTTTCTCATCATTTTTCTTATGAAATAAGGAAGAACTGTAAGCTCCACTGGCTTTGCTACCGGCTTCCCCTCTTCTAGTTCAACCTTCAGTTTTAGGAGAGAATTCTTGCCTCTAAGCAGCCTGGTGAGATCATAGAGAATATACCTTCCAGCTAATTCTTCTGCTTTATATCCGAACAACTGAGTTTCCTTGTTCAAAATAGGAATATCTACGTCAAAAAATCTTTTCTTTACTTTTGCTTGTGCCATTTAAAAACAACCTACGGTTTTTTTGATTTTCCCTTTTTGTTTATTTGTCATTTTATTCTTGGATTTGTTTTCCTGTTCGTTTATTTCTTCTACCCTGCCTGTATTTGGATTTGTTACAAACTGTGCAAGTATACATTATGTTTGTCTTTTTTGTTGTCTTGGATTTTCTTTTGTTCTTTGTGATTGGTGGCTTAGAACCCCATTTTCCTTTGTTACCAATACCTCTTCCTAGGTTTCTAAGTCTAGCTCGCGATTTTGATCCTCTTGTTAAAGTTCCCCTTGTAAATCCGGTACTTACTAGTTTAACTTTTTGGTTAGTCTTCTTTTTACAATACGGACAAAACCTGTTAGTAGTTTTTGGAAACTTCATAACTTATCTTTTGAAACTACCTTTAAAAAGTTTTTTATAGCTATGGTCCCGCAGTTATTAATGGTTAGAGTCAAATTTTCGGAGAGAAATATGCAAAGAGAATTTCTTAAAAAAGTTATTCTGGCTTGTGGAGCCCCTAGTCTAAGGGAGTTATCGAAGAGGTTTGATGTTAACTATTCCACCTTTAAGAATTATTACAATGAAGATCGGCTAATCCCTAAAGAACTGTACAATGATTTAACCCGGATATCTAGAATTAAGTTTAAGGTTAAAGAGGTTGATGATTTTTGGGGACAGGTAAAGGGTGGGAAGAAATGAAAAAGAAAGAGTTACTGATTTTTTCTAAACAAAGTCTTAGGAATAATTATTGTTAAAGCTAATAATACCAAATTTATTATCCCTCTTACTATAAATCCTTGGAAAAGATCAAATATTCCAAAAAAGGGCCAGCCCAAGATAACTATAATTCCCCAAGGAAAAATTGCCCAAGGAAAACTACAAGCAGGAATATCTGGAGGCATTCCATCTTGGCCTAAAGGGTTAGAGACACAGATATAAATTTGATAAAAAAGCCCAACGATTAGATAGAGGATTATGAATGTTATTGGTTTTTTGTTCATTGGTTTGTTAAATTTTACTTTTTTTAAGGTTTATGTAACCGAAATATGGCCTCACCCAGGATCGAACTGGGGCCTTGTCCACGTCAAGGACATGGTCTACCATTAGCCTATGAGGCCTTAATATAAATTTCTTCTCATTTAGAAATATTTAAATATAATGTTTTCATAATTTTGGTATGTCTAACGCAATAAAGCCTATCTTGTTTTTAATATATCTCATCTTAGGTTTCTATTTAATCAACTTTGCTTTCAATATTGTTACACTTCCTACGTTTGACAATCCAATCAATAGTTGGATAATGGCCCTTATTGGTGTATTGATGGTGTTTGGGGGAATAAATTATCTTAGAGCTAGCAAGAATCCTTACAACTATCCGAGAAGATAAGATATTTCTGATAAGGTTTATATACGTAAATTAACTCGTTTCTTCATATAAATTATAAAAGAGGAATATGGCTGATTTAAAAAGAGAAACTCACGCCCTGATTTTGAATAGTGATGGTAGTCCTTTGTCAAAATCACGGCGTTCGCAGGTTACTTTATTCATAATTATTGGCATAGTTATTATTGCTGCAGTGATTCTCATACTAGTTTTAAGAGTTGGAAACAAGGTTGATTCTGTTCCAGCCAATCTTCAGTCCCCTTATGATTCTTTTTCTAAATGTCTTGAGGATAAAACTTCTCTGGGAGTAAAGCTTTTGCTAACTCAAGGAGGATATATTGGGCTTCCTGAATTTGAGCCGGGTTCTTCTTACATGCCCTTTTCATCTCAACTTGACTTTGCTGGAACAAATGTTCCGTATTGGTATTATGTTTCAGGCAATAATATTCAGAAGGAACAAGTTCCTTCAAGATCTGAAATGGAAAAAGATCTTGCTAAATTTGTTGAAGAGAATTCTGTTAGGTGTAATTTAGATTCTTTTTTAGATGAAGGATACAAACTAAGTCAAGATACAAAAAGTGCTAAGGCTGTAATTAAAGACAACCTGGTTGAGATTGATATTGATATGGGGTTATCTATCTCTAAGGGAGAGGATAGTGTTTCAGTTGGAAACCATAAGATAGTCGTTCCAACTAATCTTGGGAAGTTATATGACTCTGCATTAAGCGTTTATAATAAAGAACAAAAAGAATTGTTCTTGGAACAGTATGCTGTTGATGCATTAAGACTTTACGCTCCTGTAGATGGGGTTGAAATAAAATGTAGCCCTCTTATTTGGAATGCTGACGAGATCTTTAATGATTTGGAAGAAGGTATTGAAGCTAATACTCTTTCTCTGAAATCTAGTGGAGATAAAAACGATTACTTTTATGTTGAGGGATTGCCTGAAAATGCGAGGTTTATTAATTCTAGGAATTGGGCTAGAGGGTTCGAGGTGGATCCTGCTCAAGGTCCTGTTCTCATGGCGACTCCTGTCGGAAACCAGCCAGGTTTGGGAGTTTTAGGATTTTGTTATATTGCCTATCACTTCGTTTACAACGTAAAGTATCCTGTTTTAATTCAGACCTATGAAGGAGAGGAAATCTTTCAATTTCCGGTTGCCGTAGTTATTCAAGGAAATAAACCTAGAGAGGCATTAATTTCTTCCGGATTACAGGAAGAGATTCCCGATTTTTGCAAATATAAGAATTCTATGACTGAAGTTGAAGTGTACGATCTGAAAAATAGTCCTGTTGATGCAGATGTTAGCTATGACTGTGCTGGAACCTCCTGTTATATTGGAAAGACTAAGAAAGGAGTTCTAGTCGGGGAATTTCCTCAGTGCGTCAATGGTAGGGTTATTGCAAAAGCCGAAGGATATGAGGAAGGGAGTGAAATTTACTCTTCTGTAGATTCTGGAAGAGTTAAGATTTTGACAAGTAGACTTCATGAAATTAATGTTTCTCTTTTAGTTGATGGCCAGAAATATTCAGGAGATGCTGTTATTAGTTTCTCATCAAATGAGTCTAGTAAGACTATTGTCTATCCCGAACAGAAGAGTGTAGAATTAAGCCAGGGTGATTATCAAGTTCAGGTTTACGTTTATAAGAATTCTACTTTGGTTTTAGGGGAGAGTGTTCAAGAGCAGTGTATGGAAGTTCCGTATGGGGTCTTAGGTATTGTGGGGATTACGAAGAAAAAATGCTTTGAAATTAAGGTACCTGAACAGGTTGTTTCAAACGCTTTATCTGGAGGGGGAAAGCAAAATTATTACCTTGCAGATTCTAGACTTCAAAGTTCTAATTCAATCCAGATAGATGTTGAAAGCCTTCCTGTTCCGGATTCGCTTGAGCAGTTACAGGTTAATTACATTTTATACGAGGAAAGAGGACTCGATTTAATATTTAAATAATGGAAAAACAAAATAAATTTTTATTTTTAATGATTTTCATATATGGGATTTTGTTTATTGGTATCGTTTCTTCAACTTACCAGAGGACTGCAATTCAGTATACTGCCGGTACTTCCTTCTCTGGTGGGGGATACTATAACGCACAAGGTGAAGAGCAATGTAAGCAAAACCTTGGACAAGATATTATAATCCAGGTGACTCCGTTTGGATGCTCGCCACCTTTAGTCAGAAGTGATTTGCTCGAAGAACAAGATCAACCTGTTTTTTGCAAACTTTCTGCAACAAAGATAAATCCGCTTATACAGATAAAGGCAATAGATAATATAAACTTCCCCGGAAAGATGCCCGAGGGAGTAAAAGACATTGCGTATCTCCCTTCAAAAGCAGCCTTGGGAAGGGATCCTGAAGCATTGAACTCTCCGTTTTTGAATGATATTGGGTATGCTATTATTGTACTGAAGCAGAATAAGAATGAGTCTTCAATGCCAGAATTAATAGAGGGAGAGGTCACTGCTAGATTGCACTATGATATTAAAAATGCTTTTGGCATGGGCGATTCGAGTTTTTATCTTCCTCAGATAGATGACGAAAAGATATGGAAAGACAAAAGAGAGGTATATTCTTTTTGGAATGGAAGAGGATATGTAAGGGCAGAGTCTATTTCTGTTGATAGTGCATCTATTGGCGTTTATTCTGGTGATAGAAAGATCTCGTCAAATAATCTGAAAATCGGTCAAGAATCTTCTAGGATATATCTTAGAGGATTTGATTGTAATGCTGGTTTGACGGTTAAGCTTAATGAGCTTGTTGTTCCAGATACTAGAGCGAGAATAAATGTTAATGGCGATGTAATGGAACTTGGAGTCGGTGAGAAGTTTTTAGGAGAGGCTTGTGTTCTTAACAAAGTTGATAGGGTGGGTCTTGTAGAAGAGGTTGTTTTTAGCTGTAGAGATAACCCTTCTAAGATGGTGTTAAGGGTAAATCCTTCTTTGAAGATTAAGATTAATAATGAAGAAAAGATGGTGGGTGTTGGAGATAAGATAGGTGAGTATGGGGGCAATTCAGTATATCTTGCCTTTGTAGGAAAAAAGGTTTTTGAGGGGGATAATAGAATATATGCATATTTTATATCTCACTCATCTAATGTAAACAAACTTCCCGAGGCTGAGTTTAATGGCATTGTTCATTATGATTGGAGTGTGAACTCTCAAATCGCACCTGGAACAAGTTTGGGAATTCTTGCAGATGTTTTTAAGAAAATAGGGGGTGTCACTTACTCTGTTGGACAGAGGGCTTTGAAAGGCCAGGAAATTAGTTTTGCTGCCGAGAATATTCCTACTAATATTAATGGGATGGATATCACTATTCTTGGATTAGGAAATCCTTACGATGCCGAGCTTAGTGAAGAAGCCAAGATAAATTATCTTAAGGCACTAGAAGATTATGATGCGGTAATAAATGGCTATGCGAATACAATTTTTCCAGATGATGGTGTTAAGAAGATTTTGAAAGGGGAAGAGGCATTTAAGGCTAAGATTCTTCTTGCTAATTCAGTTCAACAGAAAAAAACTCTTCTTGATTTCTGCAGAGAGTTTAAGGCTAAATATCCAGAATCTAAGCTTTATCAAGAGGTTAAGTCTTCATGTGAGAATGATATAAAGATTTCAAGCTCAGAACTCTCAAGTAATTATGTTTCCTTGAATGGATTGTCAAAGGAAATTTCACTTGAAGGAATTTATGATCCTTCTTATGAAGAGTATGGGGCAGAGATATTTGTGTCTAGCCAAAATGTTGAACCATATACTGTGACTAAGCCGATTAAAAAAGACGAAACAATTACATTTGGTGTTAATGAGTACCTCACTCTAGAAAAAATTGAGGGTAATCAAGCTATCTTTAAAATTGATAATGATGGTTCTTCTCAGGACTTAACTATAACTATCTCTAACTCTGCAAAAATTTATGGCAAGTACGATGTGAAATTTTCCAAGATTACCCGTGAGGGTGGTGATGGTGTTGAAGTCGAGATTACTTATCCGCCTGTTGACAATCAGGCATATGCCGGGATGAAAAGGCTTACTAAAAATTCTAAGGTATTTATTTCTGATAATGAATTTATCTCTTTAGTCAGAATTGATGACAATTTTATTGTTCTTGATGCTTCTAAAGTTGATGGTGGAATTAGCAGCCTTAAGATAGATTTAGATAAGTATCAAGTTGTTGGAAAAAACAAATATTCTATAAAACTTACAAAAGTCAATTTAAAGAAACTTGCGAAGGTATCAGTTTCAAATATAAAGCCTTCATTCACTGAGGCTAATTTCACATTTAAGATTGGAATAGAGAAGAGAGGCATTCAGCTCTCTCCTAGCCAGATTAAGAAAAGACTTGAAACTTTGAATAAGACAATAGAAGATTTGGAAGATAAGACAAATAAGCTGGGGAGTATAGTTAAAGGTTTGAAGACGGCTTGCTTCGCTACCGGGGGAGTTTTGACCGTTAAGAATTTTCTTGCCAATAGGGATGGGAAGGCCATTGCAAGGCAACAAGTTATGAGGGGGCCTGCTGGTTGGTATGTAAAGTGTTCAAGCTTATCTAGAGAAAATCCGGCAGAGTATCCTAATATCGATAAGTGCCTTACTAAGAATTCTGAAGCAATAGAGAGAGATGTTAATGCGTATTATTCTAAGCTTAAGGAAAGTAATGATCTCGCTGAACAAATCGGAAAAGACTACGAAGATACAGGATTATTTGGCCAGAAAGTTATTAATGATAAAACCTTTGGACCGGCCTACCTCAATAAGATAAGGCCTGAGTTAAAGACTAATCTTATAAGAAAGTTTGGGGGGAATCAAATAGACATCCAAACCGCAAAGATAAATATTGACGAGTTTGTTAATAACCTTGATACGTCAGTTACTCCGGTTGAAAACATAAGGGATTTGTACTTACATTCTAGTGTTGAAGGGGACGTTTCATTAAATGAGATGATGAAGACTACGCTACTTACAGAGATTAAAGAGATACATGAGAGGACTAAAGAATACAATGCACTTAAGGCGGGCAGGGCTGGGGCTAGTTCAAGTGGACTGCCTGGGGTGGAGACAAGCATCTTAAGAAACCAAAATACTAAGGAAGATTTCTATGATGGATATGTTGCTGAAAATAATTTTATGGACATAAAAAAAGGCGATCCTATAAGAGGTATTAATTATCTTGGAATGAATTATTATCTTAAGTTAAAAAAAATAGATGGAAGTTCGGATACTTATAGCGTTGTTGATGTTTATGATGTACGGGGAAAAACAATTCCCCCAAAACCAGGTTTTGGGCCATCTACTCCTGGTTTTGAAGAAATTCCCGATGAAGTCCCCGCAATTATGTATAATCTTTACTTCAAGAAATACGATCCCTCTCTTTACAATAACGAGTTTAGTTCGTCCTTTAGTGACACTGTTCCTGTTTTAAGATATTATGACAACGAGCCTTACAAAGGGTATCCCGCGATTGTTCCGTTTGATTTGAAGAAGGGTTGGTATGTCGCTATAAGTCAAACTTTTCCTGTTGGAGGAAATATACGTTCCTTTGATGATTCTGGAAGAGTCAACAGCTTTTCAATTTGTAATGTTGGAAGAGATCATATTGAGCAGAATAAGGGTGGAGATGATTTATGCAGATTATTTGTTAACGGCCAGAGTTATGATAATTTTCATGGCTTGGATGATACCGAGATAAAGAACCTAGTCGATTCTGCTACTAAGGCTGTTTATGAAGCTCAGAGGTTCTATGAGTCTGGAGGAGCGAAGACGGGAGCAATTGCAACAATTAATGGGGTTAGAGTGAAGGTTGGTGCTCCAGCAGTAGACATTCCAGACATACAATGCGCGGATGTTTACTCGGCAAAAGAATGTCAGTTATTGTTTAATGTTTGCGACCCTGTTATTTGTCCTAATTCAAGATGTAACTTAGGTGGCGCCTATCAAGTTGAAGATGTTATTCAGACTGGGGTTGTTGGAAGTGTTGCTTTATGCTTGCCTAATTTCCCTCAAGTGTATATTCCTATTTGTCTTTCGGGAGTTCATGCGGGTTTGGATGCGTGGCTTAGTGTTCAGAGATCTTATCAACAATGCCTGCAGGAAAACCTTAATACCGGGCAGACAATAGGAATTTGCGACGAGATATATAGTTTGTATCAGTGTGAGTTTTTTTGGAGGCAGGGAATTCCAATAATAAAATACGCCGCTCCTAAGGCGATTGAAGTTCTTACCGGACAGAACGTTAAAGGCGGGGGAGAGTATTTGGGAGTTAGGAGTGCGTGGGATAACGCTCAGAAGTCTGTTGACTTCTTTACTCAATACTATGCCGAAAATTCATTTAAGGCTTTCAAGATGAGAAGTGCCGAGGAATTTGGGGGAGAGATATGTAAAACTTTTGTTTCTGCTGCTTATCCAAGCTCAGGAAATATTATCGACAAGCTTACTAAACCAGATTCACCGACTCAGTTTTATGCTAGGTTTGATGAGATTCCTTACACAAGTGCCACCAATCCACCTATTTCCCACTATAAAGTGTTTTATCACATTTATGCTGGGAATGATAGAGGCGCTTATTTCAAGGTTTATTTGAAAGGGGATAAGAGTTCTTTTTATGAGGATTCTGAATATTCGAGGGCGGTTCCTGGAGCATCAGGATATATCGCTGCCGGAGGGTTTGCTCAAAATACTCCCGATTTCACCGCTCCAGCCGGGTACAAAGAACTTTGTGTCGTTGTTAACGAACAGGTGGAATGCGGATTTAAAGAAGTAACAACTGACTTTGGACTTAATTACATTAAAGAGAAGTATGTTGCTGAACAGGCAAAAGAGAGAAATATCAAAACAACTAAGGAATGCGTTGCCGGCAGTTCAAGTTTACATTCTATGATCAATCCCAATCTGCAGGAAGGGGTGACTAATACTATAAATCCTTCCATTTCTAATTCGGGATTGACAAGAATTTGCTCTACAAATTGCCCTTCTGAAAATGTTCAGGATTGTACAAGTGAGAGTTCTAATTGGGTTCCGGTAGGGTATTGTGACACACCTAATGTTAAGTGCTGGCTTGACGAAAGCAATGTTGCAGACATAATAAAGAATGCTAATATTGAAAACGATGTTTTATCTGAGGCTGAAAAGACCGCTCAAGAAGTATTACAAGGAAAAGAAATAATTAATGATGATGCAGAATTTAATTCGGAGATTGAAGAGATTGTAAATATTGCAGACGTTTCAACATTAACTCCTAGGGAAAAGATTGACAAGTTTACACAGTTGCTTACGAAGGCTTATTTCAATAAACACAAAGGTCAGCTCTTCTACTTGAGGGGGAATGAGTATGGGAGTATTTCTTTGATGACGAAAATAGCTGATGATGCGAAAAAGATTAAGACTCTTCCTCCTGTCGTAAACTGTGGTGATGGGGGTGTTTTAGAATTTGTCAACTTAAGTGTTTTCAATAAAGAACAAGTTGATGCATTTAGAAAAGAAGTTATTAGGTTAGGTGCGGAAGAATCTTCATTTGTTTTTACCAAATATGGGGCAGATATGTATGTGAGGGATAAAAACGACCCTTGTAATAAATATTTCATAATCTTGCCAGATGGATCTATTGATCGCCCTATGGGTGATATAGTTCCAGAATCTGCGGATATCTTATTTGGTGATGAAACTAAGGCATTGGAAGTTTCGGAAGCGGATATTAGAAGGGCAATTAGCACTTACCCCGAAGCCGCCATTACTTTTGAATTTAAAGATGGCAATTCATTTAGCGAGAATGTTTATTATAGGTATATTAATGGGTGGTATTTTTCAGATAATAATCAGGATTGGGTATCTATTTCAGTTGCTAAACAGGCTATAAAAGAAGGAACCTATAATAGTCAGCCTGGCCAAGATATTTTATCCAATGTTCCAGCAGCAATTTCAAGGTTTTCAAGTCTCTCTGATGAAAATAAAGAGTTTACATTCTCTCTTGTTCATGATAATATAGTAATACCTTTAATTCAGCAGTATCCTTCAAAGAGCTATTCAGAAGGTCTTAATCTATTATTAGCAAGAACTATTAGTGATAATGAAGGCAATGGCTTTTTAGGAACTATTGGGGATTGGACTGGAGGTAGCGCTGAATTAGATTCCCCTTATGTAAAACTTAATTCAGAACAACTATTTACGATAAAACTTGGAAATATTGGAGTTAAACTATTTAATGACGGATGGAAGTGGACTATTTACGATAATGCTGGGTGGTTACCTTTCAATGAAGTTAGTATTAGCAAGTTGCCTGTTGAATTTAAAGTTGATGGCATAACTCTTAGTGATTTGGGTGACGCTTTAGAAGGAAAAGATTTTTACAATGGATCTGAAGTTATGTTTGACTTGAACGTCGGAAGCAGGTATTGGATTTTGAGATCTCAAAGAAGAGAAGGTGTTGCTGTTATTGTTGAGGGTGGCGGTGAAGAGCCAGGAGAATTTACTCAAAGACTAAAGGAAGATTTTGATAAAATTATTAATGCTGCGACAATTTCTGGCTTGTTAAGCGGACCATGTATTGACTATAGTGATGCAATTATTAAGAGTAGTCAAGATAATTTAATTTCCGATCCACTTTTATTACTTGCTTTAATGTATAAAGAATCTAGTTGTAATTCAAAAGCTTCATCTGAAAGTTCCAAGCTTCCTTTTGATAAGGGTGCTTCCTATGGCTTGATGCAAATTAGCGGAAATACTTGGTGTGGTAATTTTGGATTACCTCCCAAAGAGCAAAAAGATGATTGTGTTCAGATTTTACTTAATGATCCTACCAAAAATATTGATATCGGATCAAAAATTCTAAAGAGTTATTATCGAACTTCTCCAAAACGTTACAAATGTGGTGCATTTAGAAGTACTGATTCAAATACTGGAAAAACAATTCAAAATGAACCTGCTGTAGATAAAGAGTATACTGGTTGGGAACATGCCTTGAGAAGATATAATGGATGGGGATGTGCTGGATATAGGAGCGATGGCTCTGAAATATTTGCAGACCAGGATTATGTAGAAAAAATCAGAGACCTTTACAAAAAACTAGTCGTTTTGGCTTAACCCTAACCTTTTTATAGAGATATTTAATTCTTATTTCATGCAGGGTTGCCGGAGTGGTCAAACGGGATAGGCTTAGGACCTATTAGCTTAGTGCTTGCACAGGTTCGAATCCTGTACCCTGCATAATTATTTTTAGATTTGATATTAGATTTAATGAATAGATGAGAATTATTTCTTCTTGGTGAATTCTTTCTCTTTCTGCTTTATTTTGTCTTCGAGCTTTAACCTTTCTATGAGTTCTTTATATCTGTTTCTTATTGTTACTTCTGTTATTCCTGCGATGTCTGCAACTTCACGCTGAGTCTTTTTTTCATCGTTCATTAGTGCAGCAACGTATAATGCAGCTGCTGCAATTCCTGCTGGACCCCTTCCACTTGTTAATTCGACTCCTTCTGCTTGTTTAAGGACTTTTAAGGCGTCGTTTTGAGTTTTGGGGCTTAGCTTTAGAACAGACGAAAATCTTGAGATGTAGTCTTTTGGGGAGCTTTGTTTAACTTTAATCCCCAGTTTTCTTATAATGAATCTGTAAGTTCTTCCAATTTCTTTTCTTTCAACATCCGATGCTGTTGCCATTTCGTCAAGCGTTCTTGGGATGTTGTATGACCTGCAAGCGGCGTATAGACAAGCTGCAATCACTGACTCCATTGATCTTCCCCTTACTAAACCTCTTTGTAACACATAATTATATATCCTAGAAGCTTCATCTCTGACTACATTCGGAAGGTTAAGGTATGAAGCAATGACTCTGAGTTCTGCCATTGCAAGTCTTAGATTTCTTTCAATTGATGTCGAGACTCTTTCCTGCCATTTCTTCAACCTTAAGAATTTCCTTGTTTGTTTTGGATCTAGTCGATATATGTCTGAGATCTCCCCAACGTTCGTTGTAAGTCCTTTATCGAACTTTTGAATGCTTGTAGGTGCTCCACCCCTACCTTTTTTTTCAGATTTATCAAATTTCCCCTGAGAATCGGTTCCTGTATCGACCATTTTCTCTTCGATAACAAGACCACAATCGTTGCAGATTATCTCTCCAAGATGAGAATCAAGTGTTAAATTGACGCTATCGCATTCTGGGCAACGTTTTACAAAGCTCATATTTTTAGAATCTTTATGTAAGGTTTATAAATCTTTCTATGTAAAATTGGTTTAAAAAGCTTTTGGTTTGTGTTTTAATGATTAAGAAGTGAAATTTAAATCGCTTTTTATATGTAAATGTTTTTAAATTCTTTTATTCACTGTTTTTTATGCTTGAAATTAGAGATCTTTATGTCGAATTAGATAGAATGACTGATATTGAAGTTGCTAGAGCAATTATTCAGGCTGGGGGTTATGAATCTCAATTCTTTGCTTTAACATATTTATTACAAAGACCAAGTAGGAGAGATGAAATAAGAAGAATTTTGGATAAAGATAATGTGCTTAATGGAGCTTTATTGGAATAGTTTTTATTCCATTAGTATTCCATTAGTATTCCATTAACACTACCTTCTTGGCTTGGTCTATTAGTGACTCTTACTTTTCCAAGTGCTGTTTGAAGAATTGTTCCTTTTGTTATTATGTTTTGTCTCGCTAAGAATCTGTTTGAGGGGGTTTCAATAACGTTTTTTATTTCTGTTTTTTGCATTTTTCCTTTTGAATTTACATTAACTAGCTTAGCTTGCAAAAGGAAAGTTTTCTTATTTCCTCCTTCAGTTCTTATGGATCTTCTTTTTTCTTTTTCAGAGAGTTTAACTATTCTTTTCTGTCCCGGAAGCTCGAATTTCTTCTTCTTCCTGCTTTTGATATATCTTCCCCCCGATATTTTTTTCCCTTTATGCATTTTAAAACCTACGGTTTTAGATCCCTCGATCAACTTCTTTTCATTGTCTTCAAGAGAAGTCCGCATAAATGAAGAGAAAATTTGATTTAAATACCTTTTTGTTTAGTTTTTTCGAAACGTTTATAAATGAGACATGCAAGATTAATTTATATTAAGCCGATTATTTCGGCTTTTGAATTAAAAATGGTTAACGGAATAGAAAGGCCACTGGATTTGTTGAACAATTCTAAGGGAAAGGAAGTTTTAGTGTTCCTCAAGGGCGATAAGCAGTTTGTAGGAACTTTGCTAGCTTTTGATATCCACATAAACTTAGTTTTGGACAACATAAAAGAAATGCAGAATGGCGAGATAAAAAGAAACCTTGGATTGACTTTTTTGAGGGGAGATACAATTATCTTCATCTCACCAGCATCTACTGCTCTAAAAAAAGATTAAGTGCGTTTTTACCTTATCTTTCGCAAGGTTGAATTTTAGAAGTTTTAATGTAGCTGGGGCTTTGATAAATTTATAAATGGTATTTTTATAAGATTTTAATGGATAAAATAGCTGTTGGCTTAGTTTTAATTCCTCCTGAAAACATTTTAGATTTATGCATCAAGATAAATGAAAGAGCTTTTGAAAGCGGCAGGGGAAGATTTAGGCTTGCAAGGGATGATTATATTCCACATATAACTCTAGCTATGGATTGTATTTCTAGGGGGCATTTTGATGAAGTTGTTTCAGATATGTCTCAAACGATAAAATTCCAAAGAGCTGTTTATTTAGAAGCACGAGAGATAGAACTTTATACAAGAGGAGACGGAAACAGGTCTTTTTTGAAACTTAATATCCCTGATGATTTAAGAGCCCTTCATGAAAAATCTTTAGAGATATTGGTCCCTTATTCGGTTAATTGTGATTCAGCCGATTGTTTATTAGAAGGAGATAAAACTGGAATGACTGATTTTACTAGAAAAACGATTAATGGCTTTCCAACTTTATATGCTAGAGAAAGATATAATCCACATATAACTTTAGGATGTTACGATGCAGATCAATTTTCTCAAGATATTCAATTTCCAATACCTTTTGAAGCTAATAGACTTGTGCTTGCCCATTTAGGTAATAATTGTACAGTTAGGAAAGTCTTGTTTGAAACTAAACTTAATTAATTTACTTCTTTTTGAAAATAAAATAAGATACTAAAACAAAGGCACAGCCCATTAGTGCGACTGTGTTTGCTATTATTAACGGAAAGTCGTTTAGGCTTACCCCGTAAATTAGCCATACAACAATTCCTGGGAAAAACATTAGATAAGTTGTTGGAGAAACATCTCTTGCACTTTTTCTTTTTATTATTTTAATCGCCTGAGGATAATAGCCCAAAGACATCACAACTCCAGCAATTGTTGCCAAGATTGCTATTACATTAGCCATTTTTTTATTATGTTAAAGTTGCTTTTATGTTTTTGCTTTTTTCGATGGAAAGGTTTATATATAGGTAATGTATAAGTAATGTATAATAAAATGGGAAACCAATCAACTATTTTGTTGGATAAGAAAGTTATAGAATTACTGAAGAAAGCCCGAGATCATCCAAGGCAAACATACAATGAGCTATTAGAAAAAATGGCAAGAATGTTCTTAAAAATGAAAGAAAGAGATCAATATGATAAATTCTTGCATGAGATTCAAAAAGATAAAATGGGAGAGGTTTGGGACAATGAATATGACGAAATCTGGGAGAAGATATAATTTTGGGAATGTAATTATTGCAGGTGTCCAGTTTGTAGACACTTTTGAAGTTAAAAAAAGACCTGCGCTAGTTCTCTTTGAAGAATATGATAACATCGTTTGTGCAGTTATTACAAGTAACCCAAAAATGAAAGGAATTTCCGTAACAAAAAAAGAAGGGATGTCTGTAGACAGTGTAATAAAACTTAATTACATATTCACAATTTCTGAAAAAATGATAGAACGGGTTTTACTTTCTATTTCTAAAGAAAAAAGAGAAGAAGTGAAAAGAGAATTTATTAAAAAACTTAATTAGAATAGTTTTTAAGTATTATATTCTTTCTTTTATCATGACATCAAATATAAAACTTACATTCTTAGGTACAGCAGACCAAATTCCTAGTAGTGACAGGAATCATACTGCAATACTCTTGACTTATGAAGGAGATAATATCTTAGTTGATTGTGGGGAGGGAACACAGAGGCAATTTAGGAAGGCCGGATTAAATCCGTGCAAGGTAACTAAGATACTCATAACCCACTGGCATGGAGATCATGTTCTTGGATTGCCTGGGCTTTTATCGACTCTGTCTTTGTCTGGATATAATAAGAAACTTTACATCTATGGACCTAAAGGAACTAAAGAGTTTGTAATGGAAATGTTAAGAGTTTTCGGATTTAAGAAAAATTATGAGATCGTTGCAGAAGAAGTTAGTGGAAAATTTTACGATAATGGAGATTTTTATTTAGAAGCTGAAAGCATGGAGCACGGGATTCCTTGTAATGCCTATAGTTTTGTCAAGAAAGGACAGATAAGGATTGACAAGGCTAAACTTAAGAAACTAAAAATAAAAGAGGGTCCGCACCTTGTCGAGTTAAAGAAAGGAAAAGATATTTCTTTTAATGGAAAGAATTACAAGGCCAAGGATTTAACTTACAAAGATGAGGATAGGAAAATAAGTTTTGTTCTAGACACGAGAGATAATAAGAAAATAATTCCGTTTGTTAAAGATGCGGATTTACTTGTGTGTGAAAGTTCTTTTGAAGATGGACTTAAAGAGCAGGCCCACGAACATTTACATTTGACGTCGACACAAGCAGGAGAAATTGCTAAAAAGGCTAAAGTGAAGAAACTAGTACTTACTCACTTAAGTCAGAGATATGAGAAAAACACTAAGTTTATATTGAATGAAGCCAAGAAGGTTTTCAAGGACACTTTGGTTGTTAAAGATTTTGATAGTGTGAGTGTTTAATAGAATCCTTTAATCATCAATAAAATCGTTTTCTTGATAAGGGGGATAAGAAATACATAGTGCTTCAAGATTCTCTTTACTATATAGGTTCATTAAAGAGTGTGAGGTTCCCTTAGGAATGTATATTAATGATCCTTTACGGATTACACTCACCTCGTTATTGAGCTTAATTGTTCCATTTCCTTTGACTATGAAATATATTTCATCGCTGATTTCATGGTGGTGAGTTCTTGCGTTTCTAGCCGGAGGAAGAATTCCGTAAGCAAAACCAATTCCTAATTTTTCCCTTTCTTCCTTAGTATTTAGTTCTTCAACTAACGCTCCGTCGAATGCTGCAAATCTTTCTTTTTCTCTGTTTAGGGTTTTTGAATTGTAAGATTTTCTATCTTCTAAACGATGTACGTCTTGCGGATCGAATGGTGGTGTGGCTATGACAAGATGCTCTAGTTTTTCACCATTTCCATTTTTTAACTTGTGTCCAACTCCTTTATTTATTTCTATATAGTCTTGTGCCTTGATGATTATTGCCTTATCTTCCAAATACAAGACTCCGTCACCATTTATTATAAAATATATCTCGGTCATTGCGAGATGGTTGTGAAGTAAGGACACACTTCCTTTGTCCATTGTAACGTGGGCAATGCTGTAGTCTGGTTTTTTTATTACCTCTCTTAGTTCTTGGTTACAAACATTTGTGGCAATAGCCAAGGAGTATACATCTATCACTTTTGGCATTTCTTCCATAGAGGATCAAATTTTCTTGATTATAAAAATATTGTTGTAATAGAAACCTTTTAAACTAATTATTTCTTCGTTTTTATAGATTGATCATGCCCGGGTAGCTCAGCCTGGATAGAGCACCTGCCTTCTAAATAAAAGGAACCGAGGTTCCCTTTATGAACCCTCCTTTGGGAGACAGAAGGAAGCAGGGGGTCGCAGGTTCAAATCCTGTCTCGGGCATTTTGGATATACAAAAATGGTCTGACTGAATCTTTAATTCCTGTCTCGGGCATTAAATCTCGATTAAAAAAATGAAAATAGCAATCTGCAGCAGCATGGTCTTTGCAAGAGAAATCGTTCAGACGAAGGAAGATTTAGAGAAGAGGAGCCATAGTGTTGTTGTTCCTGATGGAGTTGAGAAATATGTTTACGGAAACATTAATGTTGAAGACAAATGGGAAAAGCTGAGATTCGATCCAATAAAAAGGTATTTTGGAGAGATACAAAACTCAGATGCTATCTTAGCACTTAATTATTCTAAGAATGGGATAGAGAATTATGTTGGTGGAAATGTTCTTATAGAAATTGCATTTGCTCATGTTTTGGATAAACGCATTTATTTACTCAACCCCATCCCTCAAATGGCTTATTCTGATGAAATTGAGGCTATGGGGCCGATTATAATTAGTGGAGACTTAGATAAGATAGTATTAAAATAAATCTTTAGGAAAGGTTTCCAAAAAGAGATAAAATGAAAAAGGTGAAAAAAGTGCTTTTTGTTGGCATGCATAATCGGTTTAGAAGTAAGGTTAGCGAGGCTATCTTTGATAAGCTCAATAAGAACAAAAATTTTAAGTCTGAAGGTGCCGGTTTTCTATTAGATCAATCTAGGCTTTTTGTCGCTCCAACTCTTATTTGGGAGATGAAAAAAAGAGGTTATAAGATAAAGAGAGAGCCAAGACAGTTGACTAGAGAGATAGCTAATGGAGCAGATATTATTGTAATTTCTGCAGACAATGTTCCGGAGGACTTCTTCTTCGACGTTAAAGCTAAAATAATTAAGTGGGATATTTCTGATTGCCCCGAGATAGACATGCCGTGTATAAAAAAGACTATTGACATCATTGGGGGGAAGGTTAAGAAATTTGTTTCTAGTTTGAAATAGTCTATTTAGTGTTCTGTTTAAAGGCAATTATTGATATTGTACGTATTATTTGAGGCTTTTTATCATGAGAAACTTTAAAAGCAGAAACCACTCTGTTTTTATGTAAATTCGCGGAGGTGGCACAGCGGCTACTGCGGTTGCCTGCAGAGCAACTTTTCGTGGGTTCGAGTCCCACCCTCCGCTTTTGGTTTTATATAAATTCTTTTAAACTAGTTAATTTTATTTTTTATATGATTGAATTAAAGGCAGAGTTTATGTTTGAAGCAATTAAACAAGCTAAAATTGCTAAAGAAAAAGGAGATTATGCAATTGGAGCAGTAATTGTAAGAAGTGGAGAAATTTATTCAAGGGGAGCGAATATGACTAAGACTTCTCAAGACCCAACATGTCATGCAGAGATAATTGCAATAAGAGAAGCAACACACCTATTAGGGCATAGACATTTAGAAGGTTGTGTTCTTTACTCTACAAATGAGCCATGTGCAATGTGTTCTTCAGCTTCTGTATGGGCGAAATTAGACGGAATTGTATATGGATCTAGATGGGAAGATATGAGGGATTATTCAATTGATAATGCAAATGGAGATTATCTATGGAGAACTATAGGAATTTCATGTAATGAGGTTATAGGGAAGTCAAATGAAGGAATAGAAGTTATAGGTGATTTTATGCGAGAGGAATGTTTAAAACTATTTCATTGTTAATATAAAAATGAAAAAAGCGCATTTAATTCATGGGCGGGGTGGCAGTTCTATTGGAGTGGAATGGTTTGTATGGTTAAAAAAAGAACTTGAGAAGAAAAAGTATGAGGTTATTGCTTACGATATGCCCAACTCGGAACACCCAAAAATAGAGGAATGGGTAAATTATTTGGAAGATAACATTAAAGATGTTGATGAGGATACTTTTTTTATTGGACATAGTATTGGGTGCCAGACAATATTAAGATTTTTGGAGAAACTGCACAAACATAAAAGAGTTGGGGGATGTGTTTTTGTTGCGGGTTGGTTTAAGGTAATTGCACTTGAACCGGAGGAGCTTGAAATCGCACATCCGTGGATGAATTCTACAATAGAATTTCATAGAGTTTTAGATCACTGTAATAAGTTTTTGGCAATTTTCTCAGATGATGATCCTTACGTTCATCTTGATGAATCTGAAAAGTTTAAGAAAAACATTGGGGCTAAGATAATAATAAAAAAGGGACACGGACATTTTAACGAAACGGAGAAGATTGTAGAGATTATTGATTTTTTATGACAGCGTGTTTCTTAACTTGATTGACCCTCAAAACTTTTTTTCTTTTCTCAATTGGTATAGCTTAATAATAACTCCTAGGGTTGCAAGAATTGAGATATATATGAGGAGATATTCTGTGAGAGTCATTTTATTTTTTTGGTTTTTTTCTGTATTGTCTCTCAACAGCAATAAGAATCATTGCTCCGAATATAACTAACACGAAAACGTATATGAATTTGTTGTTTTTCACATAGCTGAGTAGGGCGATGTCTGATTTTTCGTCAGGTGAAACTCCGCCTGTGAACGGGCTTCGTTTTGAAGCAGAGTCATCTATTGCTCCTATCACCTGACCGGTTCCTGAAAGTGCTACATCTCCTCTTATAAGGCTTGGGCTAGTCCCGTCTCTTACTTGGATATTATAGACTCCTTCTGGAGCCACTAGCCTATATGAAGTTGATTCCCCTGGCTCGAGTTCTGGCTCTTTTGTCCCAATTGTTTCTCCAATAGTTATTGTAATAACCCTAGAATATCTTGTGTTTCCAATATTTGTGACTTTTAAGCTATTGCCTTCTATTTCGAACAAAGCGAGCTCTTTTCTTCCTATATCAAAGAAGGCTATTGCCTGTATCCCCTGATATTCTGCCTTTATTACTCCTTGGCCCGACGTTGCCTTTTCGCCAAGATCTATGCTCACGAGCTCTTTTGACTTAACTGTTTTTTCAACTCTTACTTGTCTTTCTGCGTCTTCTATTACTATTGAAATATCTCCATCAATGGGGTTTCCTGAATCGTCGTAAATAACGGCTTTGAATGTTATTGCTTCGCCTGAGGTGAAGCTTGTTTTGTCGTTTGGGAAGGTTATGTCTAGAGAATAGGCTGAGACTAGGGAAGATAGTAGTATTAAAGCAAGTGCAAAAATTGCCAGATTTTTCATTTTACAGGATAGTTAACTGATTATTTAAAAGTTTTTATTCTTGATTTTGCCAATTTAACTTTTCTTAATTATTTATACTTATTAATATGCCTTTATATGTATATGGAAGTATCTATATGTAAAGAGAAATTTTATAAACGACTTTTCCTTGTATAGCCTATGCAAAAGAAGGTGACTCTGAGTTTTGATAAGAAGGTTTATGAGAATTTCAGGAAATTCTGTAGTGATAATGCCTTAATGCTCTCTAAAAGACTAGAATTGGAGATGGATAAAATAATGAAAAAAGGGGTTAAGAAAGATGAGTAAAAGTAGTTTGATTTTTCTTATTGTAGTGTTTTTTGTGGTGTTTGTCGGATTTATCTATGCTTCTAGTTTTACTGATACTGCTCAAGTTGATTTTAATAATGGTACTTATGTTAACACCAGTTTTAATGGCACTGGTGTGGTGTTAAATGGATCAAATACCTCAGGAACCTTTACTTCAAGAATTTTTGATGCTGGAGCTAACTCAAGTTGGAACAATTTGACTTGGTATGGTAGTCAGCCAAATATTACTGGACTAATTATCTCAGATGTTCTCTCTGATATATGGAGATCTTATGACTATGGGGGAAACTGGACACTTATAAAAGATGATTATAATGGTGGGGATGCAAATGGGGGTAATGATTTAGAGAGAAATTCAACACATCTTTTTGTTCTTTTTAATCAAGATTTGTGGGTATCTTCGGATAATGGTTTAAATTGGACTAAGATAAATGATGATTATAATGGTGCCGAGGGCCAAAATGGCGATGTTTTAGGAATTGATTCAAATAATAATATTTATATTATTGAGGGAGATCAAGATGTATGGAGATCGACCGATGGTGGAATCATCTTTTCTAAATTAGTTTCTAATTTCAATGGTGGAAATGGGGTTGTTCTTGGATTAGCAATAAATAGCTCTGGGGCTATTTTCAGTGTAGATGTATCTGCGGATGTATGGGTGTCTTTAAATCAAGGAAATAATTGGACTTTAGCAAAAGATGATTATAACGGTGGAATTGGAAATAGTGTGGATGATATGGTTATAGGCTCTGACAATAATCTCTATATTGTAGATAGACAAGACTTCTGGATATCAACTAATAATGGAATTAATTGGACTCTTGCTAATGACGATTTGAATGGGGCTGGAGATTCTAATGACGGACTTGTTGTCTATGTTGATTTTGAAAACAATGTTTATGTTGTTGATGGTAGTGAGGATGTACTTAGGTCTAATAATAGTGGAACTAATTTTACCAAGGTTAATAGTTCCAATTTCAATGGGGGAAGTGGAAATGTTTTTGGATTAAACTCTTATCTTGCAAATGCCTCTTTATCTTTTGAAGTTAGAACTTGTACGGTGAGTAATTGCTCGGATGGGACTTGGCAGAGTGCTAATATTAGTAGCATTGGTTTGTATGGTAGATATTTTCAGTATAGGGTTTATCTCTCAACTCCGGATTCGATTAAGAGCCCTTTTCTGAATAATGTTTCTATAAGTTATTCTTTAGTTAATCAGGCTCCAGACATTACTTTGATATTGCCTCAAAATGCTACCTCTTATCCGGTAAACGCATCAGTCTCTCTCAATTATACTGTTTTAGATGAGGATGGGAATCTAGATTCGTGCTGGTATAACTTGAATGATGGAAGTAATGTTTCTCTAGTTGGTTGTTCTAATGCAAGTTTAAATCTTAGTGTCGGAAATCACGTTTTGAAAATTTATTCAAATGACTCTTTTGGGCTGGTCTCGGTTTCAAGTGTTAATTTCTCTGTAGTAAATTATGCTCCGGATATCTCGCTTATTTCACCAACCAACGGGTCAAGTTACAGAGTTAATGAAACAACCTATCTCAACTACTCGGTCTTAGATGTTGATGGAAACTTGGGATCGTGTTGGTACAATATTGATGGTGGGAGTAATAATACTCTGTTGAATTGTACTAATGCTTCTTTAAATACTAGTCTTGGTAGCCACACACTAAGTATTTATGTAAATGATACTTTGGGTTTGAGCGATTTTGAAAATGTAATTTTCTCTGTAACCAATAATCCTCCTAATTTGAGTCTTATTAATCCTCAAGACGGCAATACTTATGGATACAATCAAAGTATTGAGCTAAGTTTTTCTGTTTTTGATGATGATGCAAATTTAGACTCTTGTTGGTATAATGTTGGGGGAAGTAATATTTCAATTACCAATTGCCAAAATACAACTTTCAATGTTTCTGGAAGTGGGAGCTACGTCCTTACTGTCTATGCTAATGATAGTTATGGGAATTATTCATCAGATAATGTCTCATTTAATGTTCAGATTGGAGCCCCAACTATTACCTTATATTCTCCGATGGATGTTTATCTTAACTCTGGAGAAAACATTGAATTTAGATACATCCCTGATGATATAGATCTTGATTCATGTGAGCTTTGGACCAACTCTTCAGGAAATTGGAGTTTAATTAGTATTGAATCTGATCCTTCCAATGGATCACAAAATTCCTTTATTCTGAATTTGTCTGATGGGTCTTATAGTTGGAATGTTGGGTGTAATGATAGCATTGGAAACATGGCTTTTAATGGAAATAAAACTTTTGTTGTAGATTCCACAAAGCCGACAGTAATAATAACACAACCTACTGGAATAAAATCTTCTAGATTGAATATCCCTTTGACCTATTTGGTAATTGATGCTTACCCTAGTTCTTGCTGGTATAATATATATCGAGGTCTTACTCAGGAAGTTGCAAACACAAGCATTAGTTGTTCTCTAGGTTCTAGTAGCTTTAATGTTACCGTTGATGCCGATTTTATTATCAATTTCTATTCTGACGACTCCGCAGGAAATTCAAACTCAACTTCTTCAGCCTTCAGTATATCTACTTCAGCTCCCCCTTCTGGCGGAAGTGGTGGGGGAGGAGGCGGTGGAGGTTCTGGCGGCGGAGGGGGGATAGTAACCACCGCTAAAAAGACATATGGTTTAGACGTTGGAACAATTTCTCCAATAGTTGTAAGCAGTGGAGGGATTAAGAAAGTCTTAAGTTGGAATATTAAGAATTCTGGAAATAGCTATTTGAATGATTGCAGATTTAAGAGTCAAGGAAATTATAGTTCTTGGATAACTAAGTCCGAAACAAAGGGCTTGGCTTCTGGAGAAGAGTATAATTTTGTTTTTGATGTCAATATTCCTGAAGATGCTATTAAAGGAAAGTATTTGATGAGTGTGTTGGCTGATTGTAAAGAAATTAATAAATCTTACGAGTTTTATGTAGACATTAAGGGTAAACAAGTTGACTTTAAATTGACAAATGTTGAGAGGATAGAGGGAAATAAGGTAAGTGTTAGCTATGTCATAAAAGATCTTATTGAAAGGGAACAGAATGTTGATCTTCAGTTCTTGATTTTTGACATGGATAATAAGAAAGAGGCGGAAGTTAAGGAGACTAAAGCTATATCTGCTGGGAGTGAGGTGGAGTTTGAAACTCTTATTCCTGTGAGAGAAGATTTGCAAGGAGAATTAAGTTTGCTTATTAATTTGAATTCTGAAACATATTCTGCATTTGTTCAGGAAAACATTGTTCTTGGAGCTCCTGTAAGCGGATTCTCTATATTTGGGGACAGAAAAACGCGTGATAATTTATTGAGCCTAGGACTTGTGCTACTTTTCTTAGTGTTCGCTTTCTTTGTTGTAAGGAAGATAAGGTTGAATAAATCTAAGCGGGTTTTTAAGAAACTTTAAAAATATTCCTGTAGTTACTAATTTATGTCTTTTATTGTAAAGAAAAAAATTAATGGCAAGGAGTATTATTATCTTAATGAATCCAAGCGAATCAATGGGAAGGTAGTAAGCAAGTATTTGGCTTATCTGGGGAAAGATAAGGATGAGGCTGAGAAAAAGGCACAAAAGATCTTAAAGGAAAGGGGAGAGGGTAAGGAAATGAAAACAAAAGAAGTTATACCTGAAGAAAAAAACTTAGTGAAACGGCAGATTTCTATAGATGAGCTTGCCGCTTTTTGTAAGAGGAAAGGGTTTGTTTATCAGTCTGGAGAAATTTATGGTGGGCTTGCAGGGTTTTATGACTATGGTAGTCTTGGGCAAGCATTGAAGAAAAATTTTGAAAATGTTTGGAGAAGATATTTTTTGGACTTGAACAGCAATTTTTACGAGATAGAGGCTTCTGAGATTATGCCCTCAAATGTTTTTGTGGCGAGTGGACATTTAAAGAATTTTAGTGATATCGCAGCCAAATGCAAGAAGGGACATATTGAACGTGTTGATACATTGATTGAAAGATGTATTCATAAAAAACTTGATGGATTGAGTGTTGAAGAATGGACTAATCTTGTGAAAGAAAACAAGGCTCTATGTTCTACTTGTAAGAGTATGATCGAGTATATTGGTCCGATTAATATGATGTTTTCTATACAGTTAGGAATTGGAACCACGACGACTGCGTATCTGAGGCCCGAAACGGCACAGAGTCCTTATGTTAATTTTAAAACAGAATTCGAAGTAGCTAGAAACAGGTTGCCTTTGGGTTTAGCTTTGATTGGAAGAGCCTATAGAAATGAATTATCTCCAAGAAATCTATTGCTTAGACAAAGGGCATTTACACAAGCAGAACTGCAGATATTCTTCAATCCAGCGAAGATAGGAGAACATGAAGATTTTGAAAGCGTAAAAGATTACAAATTAATAGTTATACAAAGCACCAATAGGGATGCGGGCATAATCAAGGTATCTTGCAACGAATTAGCAACGAGAATTCCTAAGTTTTATGTCTATTATATGGCTAAAGTCCAACAATTTTATCTTGATATCTTAAAATTCGAAGAAAGCAAGTTCAGGTTTTACGAGTTAAATGATAAAGAGAAAGCATTTTACAATAAGTATCACTTTGATATGGAGGTCAACCTCCCTGTTGTTGGCTGGACCGAGCTTGGTGGTGTTCATTACAGAACTGATCATGATCTCAAGGGTCATCAGGAAATTTCTAAGCAGAATTTAAGCGTGATGGACGAAGAAACTAAGGAGAGATTTATCCCCCATGTCCTTGAATTGAGTTTTGGCGTTGATAGAAACTTTCAGGCAATTTTATCTTACGCTTACAATTATTCTAGAGAAAGGGATAACATTGTTCTCAGTCTAAATCCGAAACTTGCACCGATAAAGGCTTCTATATTTCCTATTGTGAAGGTTGATGAGAACCTTGTCAAAATTTCTAGAAACATCTTTAATGATCTTAAAAGAGATTTTAGCGTTATTTATGATGATGGGGGATCAATTGGTCGAAGATACTCTCGAGCTGATGAGATGGGTGTTCCTATGTGTATTACTGTAGATGAGGAAACTTTGAAAGACGATTCTGCAACAATACGAGATAGAGATTCTACTCAACAGGTAAGAGTTAAGATTTCTAGACTTGGCGAAGTTGTTAGAAAAGTTGTTAGTGGTGAGAGCGTTCTTAATCTAGGAAAAATTGTAAAAACAAGGGTAAAGGAATCATAAATATCTTTCAAATTTTTTATCGACGGGAAAATTTTATAAAATTTTCTCTTTTTTCAAAACTTTTCAAAACATTTTTAAAGTGTTTTTACTTGGTTTTATTAATTAAAACACTAATTTAAAAAAGAGGAATGAAAAATGGCAGCAAAAAAGAAGGCTAAAAAGAAGAGAAGATAATTCTTCTCTGGAGAGTATTTTATTTTTTTACTTTTAACTGTTTGGCAAGATTTTTAAACTATTTCTTTTTATTATTTTCACTTAAATAACTTTTACAATGGCCAAGATTAACGAGGAGTGTGTTTTTTGCAAGATTTCTGAAGGAGAGATCATTGCTGGGAAGATATATGAGAATGATAATTTTTTCTCTATTTACGACAAATCTCCTGACATGGAAGGTCATGCATTAGTCATATCTAAGAAACACTTTCAAACATTTTTAGATGTTCCGGTTAGTCTGGGACAAGAGCTACTTGATGCGCTTAAAAAGACTTCAGTTCATCTGATGAAGAAACATAAAGCTGAAGGATTTAATATAGTCAATAACAACTTTGCTGCGGCTGGTCAGATTGTCAATCATGTCCATTTTCATATTTTGCCTAGGAAGAAAAGCGACGGCTTTAAGCCTCTTTCTAAAAAAGATTAATGACGCTAGAGGGAATTTAACCCTCGACCTCGGCCTTTCTCAAGTCACTCTTTATGACTTCATAGACTAGAATTCTGACGAATTCTGTCAATGTAGTTTATTTCATCAAACCCATGAGAGCCGCGCTCTAACACTGAGCTACAGCGTCAAAACTAAGAGAAGTAAGAGCTTTAAAAATTTTGAGGTACTTTTAAAAGGAATTAATGGTTAGATTGTTCATGGCCGGAGAAGAGTTGATAAACAGATCTGTTGAAATAGTTCCTGATTTGGTTGTTCAGGCTGGAAAACTGGCAATATTGCTTCAGGCATTAGGAGTTATCCTAGTTTTATGGTTGATTTTTAATATGGTTTCTTTGGTAATTAATTTAAGAAAAAAGAAGATTCTTGAAGAAATCCAGAAAGACATTAAGAGATTAGAGAATAAAGTGGATAAATTGAAATAAACTGGGTTAGACGGAGAAAACTACTTCAACTTCCTTTCTCTTTTTTCAAGGGTTACTATGTATCCTGCTATTTGATTTCTCATCTTTTTGCTTGGCATGGTATTCCCTAAGATTTTCTTGTTTCCTGTGAAGTCCGAAGAAAAAGGCAAGCCTTTTTTCCTGAGCTCTTCTGCCGTTCTCTTGATTATTTTTCCTTTGATTTTTCCCATTGAAAACCTCCTGCGGGTTTTCATCCAGCATCCAATCGGATTTCTTAATTGCCTCCGATGAATCCGAATAAAAACCTTCAGATATTATCTTAGTAATAAGAATAGAAGAAAATGGTTTTTAAAGCTTTTCAATGCTAGTTAGGCTTTTTGCAGCATCAATAAGACTTTGAGTTTTCTTTGGAGCTTCACCAAGGCTTAGAATTATGTAAGGAAGATTAGCTTCAAAGGATTTTTTGTATGCTTTTAGTATGTCTGAATCTGAGATTTTTTTCTTGTTGTAGGCTATTAAGAGCTCCTCTTTTCCTTTATTTTTAACTTTGAGAGTTATCTCCATGTTTTTTATGTCTTCAATGTCTAGAATTTCTATGGATTTCTTGGCTAAGAGCTCTTTGACTTTGTTGAAGAAGCCCTCCTCTTTCTTTGAGGATTTTTTAAGAGGTTTTTTAAGAGGTTTTTGTGGTTTTGACTTGCTTGATTTTGTTTTTTTGTCAAAGATTTCAAGTGTTTTTGGTTCTTCCTTTTCTTCTTCTAATACTTTAACGGCTTTTATCACCTCTTTTTCAAGAGTAGGTGTGTCAGCTGGCTTTTCTGATGGAGTTATTGCGTGTTTTACTTCGACATCTGCTTTATCTGGCCTTTTTATTTCTTGTTTTTTTTCTAAAGTAAATTCTGATTGGGGAACTGAAAAGTATCTCCAATACAATTCTTTCTCATTTTCGAATGGAATTGCAAAATCTTTTATTGCTCGCAGGGCGACCCTTATTGCAGGTTCTTGTTCGTGATCTTTGAGAAATTTCTTTTCTTTCAATAAATGATAGGCATCTTTTTCCCTACTTTTTAGGTGTTGGGCGTATTTTTCAAGAGAGTGTTCGTGCTCTGGAAGATAATAAACCGGGGAGCTGCCTACCTTCATATCACTTATCTTTATTTTTTTATCGGAATAAAGTTCTGAGAGAAATGCCCCCGAAAATAAAATACTAAGCCCTGTCCCGTTTGCTATATGGACGGGCAGGGAGGGTCCGTTTCTTCTTAGAATTCCCATAATTTTCTCTTTTATATCTGGTGCGTTTTGCTGCGGCATGAATAAGATGAATAACTGTAGTATAAATATTTTTATAAAGACATTTTATCTTTGGTTTTTATGGACCCTCTTGATGCTTTGAATCCTTTGGATGGAAGATACAGAAATCAAATAGAGAATTTATCTTCTATATTTAGTGAAAGAGGATTAATGAAGTATAGGCTTAAGGTTGAGGGGGAGTATCTCCTTGCATTGTCACAGCATCCCAAAATAGAAGTTAGAATGTTCTCAGAAGAAGAAAAAGGGCTTGTTAGAGGTTTATATGACCTTTCTCTAGATGATGCCCGAATAATCAAATCTATTGAGACTGATGGTTTTGATGGAATAAAGAAAACGAATCACGATGTCAAGGCTGTTGAGTATTATATTAAATATAAATTAAAGAAAACTTCTTTGGGGGATTGCATGGGGTGGATTCATTTTGGGCTTACATCAGAGGATGTGAATAATCTTTCTTATTCTTTGTCATTGAGTGATGGCCTTGAAAAAATAATAATTCCGACTTTGGATAAAATTATTGAAAAGATTGACGATTTTTCTGAAAGGTATAAATCACTTCCAATACTTACTAGAACTCATGGGCAACCGGCTTCTCCATCAACCTTTGGAAAGGAGTTTAGAGTTTTTTCTTCAAGGTTAGAAAGACAAGTTAGTCAATTAAAAGATTCTTCAATACTAGCTAAGCTTAATGGTGCCACTGGGAATTATAATGCTCATCATGCTGCATATCCTGATGTGGATTGGATTGATTTTTCAAGAAATTTTATTGAAAGCTTTAATGAAAATAGAAGGATTAAACTAAGTCCTAATTTCATAACCACTCAAATAGAGCCCCACGATACTTATGCTGAATTATTCGACAATCTTAGAAGAGTTAATTCTATACTAATTGATTTCAGTCAAGATATATGGAGGTATATAAGCGACGATTGGATGGTTCAGAAACCGGTTGAAGGAGAGATTGGAAGCTCAACTATGCCTAATAAGGTTAATCCAATCGATCTTGAAAATGGAGAGGGGAATTTGGGTTTAAGCAATTCTCTGTGTAATTTTTTCTCAATAAAATTGCCTATTTCTAGACTTCAAAGAGATTTGTCTGATTCAACTGTTGAGAGAAATTTTGGAGTTGCTTTAGGTTATGGGCTTGTTGCATATAATTCTTTATTAAAAGGGCTTAGTAAAATTTCAGTTAATGAACAAAGAGTTACAGAAGAATTAGACAGGCATCCAGAAGTTATTTCTGAAGCGATTCAAACAATATTGAGAAGAGAAGGAGTATCTGGAGCTTATGAGCAGTTAAAGGATTTAACCAGGGGAAAGAAAGTAACTATGCAAGATTTTTCAAGATTTATTGATGGTTTGAATGTTTCTGAGGATATTAAAGAAGAGTTGAAAAGGATTACTCCTAGGAACTATATAGGAATTGCAAACAGGCTTGTGGATGTTTAATGACTAAACTTTTTCTTATAGCTTTTTTTGCTTAATTTATACAGCCAAGACTCTAATATAGCCTTTGTCCAAAAATTAAACCAGCTTTTTTCATATTTTCTTTCTGATGGAATATAATAAGTGTCTTCTATAAAAATGTAGTTCTTATTGTTCTGCCTTAGCCTGTCTCCCAAGTCTGTGTCTTCCCCTTTTTTCATCGTCTCGTCAAAACCCCTTACTTTTTCGAACACTTCTTTTGTGACAAAGCAATTCCCCGAAATAGTCTTACTTCTTTTATTTGCCCTATTGTTACCCCAAGCCCAGTATTTTCCAAATAAGGAGTTTGTTTCATTTACCCATTTAGCTGTTCCATACTGGGCTCCCTTGTCTACAGATTTCTTTATCATTTGTAGATAGCTTTTGCTTATTTTTGTATCTGCATCTAAGAAAACTAATATTTTTCCTTTAGCTTTTTTTGCTCCAAAGTTTCTGTTTTTGGACGTATTCTTGAATTTTACTTTATACACCCTTTTTGTGAACTTCTTTGAAATTTTTTCTGTATCATCTGAACAAGAATCACAAATTACAACAATTTCGTAGTTCTTGTAATCAGAATCTTTTACAGAATTAAGAATTCTTTCGATGCATTTGCCTTCATTATGTGCAGGAATTATAATTGAAATTTCTGGCATTGGATTATTAAGGTCTAATCCATGCTACTTCGTAGTATGAAACATCGCCTTCTTCATCTACAATTGCAAGAAGAAGATTCTTTTTTGTGCTGTGGGCAACCCTGTTCTTTGCAGAGAATTCATGCCACGAGAACTTTTTTGACTCGTGTTCGCAGAAAACAACCCACTTTGCATGTTTGTCTCCTGGTTTTGATCCTTTATCATAGGCTCTGAAATCTGCTCCAAACTTTAATGCAGTCTTTACTATGTATCCTTTTTCTCTTAAATCCTTGAAGACTATATATTTTATTTGAATTCTGGAGTCCAATTTTTCTAATTTATCCAAGATTTCCTTTTTATTCACTTTTTTGCCTTTTGATATTATTTCCATTTTATCCTTTTCAACTAAATAAATTGTTTCTGTTAATGTATATTGTATCTTCTCGCCAAGTGGCTCTCCAAACGAACTTTTTTCATGTAGAGAAAAAGCTTCGCTAGAGTTGCTCGACACAATATGGCTTGATAGGTGTGCTTGAATTTTTTCCATTTTTAAAACCTATGTTTGAAATAGGGAGAGTAATATTTAAACTTGATCTTTTGTGTAGAAATGTTTATTAATCTTGCTTTGTTTGTTGAAAGATGGCTAGGAATGAAAAAGAGGAAGTTGGTGCTTTAGTTAAGTCTGCTGTTGAAGACGGTTTTTCTAGGATTGCTAAAGCAAATTCTAATCTTCCCTTAGAATATTTAAACAGACATTTGGATCATGACAAACTAAACGGGGCTCTTAAGAGGGCTTACAAAGAGATTGAAGAAGAAAAAGGAAATCTTACTTACGCGGCAAAGGCTAAGCGTGTTCATGATTATATAAGTGCCTCAGTTGCTGATGGTTCTGTTTTTGATCAGAGGGGGCAATCAATTTTATTAAAAGATGAGAGAGGTAGAGGGAGGGTTTTAGATAAATTGCTTAAGGGACCTTCGCCGACTAAAGATTTTAGGGATGCTGCTCATGCTTTTAAGGATCTTTATTCTATGTTTAAAACTGGTGAATATTCTCATAATTTAGAAGATGTTGCTCAGGCTGTAGCTGTGGTTAATGATATGGGTTTTTTAGACACTGCTGTTGATGTTTTGAGAAGCTATAACCTTATGGATAAAAATAGATATTCAACGATTAAGAAGAGCTTAAGGAAAAAAGGACAAGATGCTGCTAATTACACTTTAGATAGAATAGAGAATTACGGCGAAGAGATGAAACAGGCTGCCTCTATTTTGGCTCTTTTTGGTGCATCTATTCTTGCAGTTTCTGCGTTCAAGATGACTGGGAACGTTGTTTCTGCTTCTCTTACGTTGCCAAATAACCTCCTTGGGATGGTTTTGGGGTTGGGATTTTTTATAGGGGGATTTGTCATGTTTTCTAAGTTCTCGCAGCATGATAAAAATCTGATTTCTAAGCGGACTAAGAAGAATACAAAGAAAAGATAGGTTTCTATAAATTTTTAAATACGGGAAAATTTAGTCCTTTATGGCTTACGATTTTCAGAAGATAGAAAAGAAATGGCAGAAGACTTGGGACGAAAAAAAGGTTTTTGTTTCTAAGGAAAATGTTAAAGGTAAGAAGAAGTATTATGTTCTTGACATGTTTCCGTATCCTAGTGGGCAGGGATTGCATATGGGTCATGCGTTCACCTTTTCTCTAGGGGATATTTATGCTAGATACAAGAGACTTCAGGGATATAATGTTCTTTATCCTATTGGTTATGATTCTTTTGGATTGCCTGCTGAGAATGCTGCAATAAAGGCAGGAGTTCCTCCTCAAGATTATACTACAAAGTCTATGGCTAATTTTATGAGGCAACAGAAAGCAATGGGTTGGAGCTATGACTGGGATAGGCTTGTTATGGCCCATGATCCTGAATTTTATAGATGGGATCAGTGGATTTTCTTACAAATGCTCAAGAAAGGTTTAGCTTATAGAAAAAAATCAGCTGTTAATTATTGCAGTAAGTGTCAGACAGTTCTTGCTAACGAGCAGGTTGTTGGAGGAATGTGTTGGAGGCACGACGACACAAAGGTCGAAATAAAACAACTTGAGCAGTGGTATTTGAAAATAACTAAGTATGCCGACGAGTTGCTTTTAGGATTGGATAAATTGGACTGGCCTGAAAGAGCAAAACTTATGCAGAGAAACTGGATTGGAAAAAGTGAGGGGGTTGAAATCTTGTTCAAAGTTAATGGAAAGGATTGGCCGATATTTACTACAAGGCCAGATACTATTTTCGGAGTTACTTTTATGGTTGTGAGTGCACAACATTCAAGGCTTTTTGAACTAGTTACTGAAAAGCAAAAGAAAGAAGTTGAAACTTTTTTGAAAAAACTTGGAAGTGTTTCTGAAAAGGAACACGAGACCATGGACAAAGAGGGGGTTTTCACGGGAAGTTATGCAATAAATCCAATGACTAATGAGAAAATTCCAATTTATGCCGGGAATTTTGTCTTGGCTGATTACGGTTCAGGAATGGTTATGGCGGTGCCTGCTCACGACCAGAGAGATTATGATTATGCAAAGAAGTATGGGTTGAAGATAAAACCTGTAATTGAAGGGGGAGATATTTCAAAGTCTGCTTATCAAGGAGTTGGCAAGTTAATCAATTCTCAAGCTTTTAACGACCTTCAAAGCGATGAAGCTAAAGAACATATTCTTAGATATCTTGAAGAGAAGAAATTAGGAAAAAAAACTGTTCAGTTTAAATTAAGAGATTGGCTTATTTCACGACAGAGATATTGGGGAACGCCCATACCGGTTGTTTATTGTGACAAATGCGGAATTGTTCCGGTGCCTGAGAAAGAACTTCCAATTGAGTTGCCTAAAGAGGTTAAATTTGGAAAAGGAAATCCGCTTGCGTCTAATGATAAGTGGATTAATACTAAGTGTCCTTCGTGCAAAGGAAAGGCAAGGAGAGAGACGGATACTATGGATACTTTTGCAAACTCTTCTTGGTATTATTTAAGATATTGTGATGCAAAAAATAAGAAAAAAATATTTGATTCAAAGAAAGCAAATTATTGGTGTCCGATAGACCAGTATATTGGAGGGCCTGAGCATATAACGATGCATTTAATTTACATAAGATTTTATGCAAAATTTCTTAGGGATCTTGGATTATTAAGATTTGATGAGCCCGCGCTGAAATATTTTACTCAGGGAGTTGTCAAGGCAAGTGATGGGAATAGAATGAGCAAGTCTAAAGGAAATGTTATAGAGCCCATTGGAACTATTGAAAAATATGGTGCTGATTCTTTGAGACTTTACCTAATGTCAGCATCCTCTCCTGAAAGCGACATTAATTGGGACGAGAGTGGGATTCAGGGAAGTTTTAGGTTTGTTAATAAAGTTTATGATTACTTTACAAACTTCAAATTTGGAAAAGTTGATGTAAGAGTTGAAAGCAAGATGAATAAAAATATTAAAGAAACAACTCATTTAGTTGAAGGGTTTAAGCATAATTTGGCGATAATAAAACTAAGGGTTTTATTCGACTATTTTGCCGAAAAGAAAATTGATAAAAAAAACGCTGAAATATTTTTGAAACTATTGCATATTTATTGTCCGTTTGTTACAGAAGAGCTTTGGCATAAAATTAAAGGCAAGGGTTTGATAAGTTTATCTTCTTGGCCCGTTGCCGATGATAAAAAGATAAATGAAGTCTTTGAAAAAGAAGAACAAGCCATAGACAGCTTAGTTGGAGATATTAACAATGTGAAGAAGTTTGTTGAAAGTCCCAAGAAAGCTTACATTTATGTTATTCCTAATGAGCTCTCAATTTGCACTAGTAACTTAAATGAAATTGAGAAAAGAACTGGCTTAAATATTAAGGTTTATGCTGTTAATGACAAAGATAAATATGATCCTAAAGAAAAGGCAAGTAAAGCAAAATTGGGAAAGCCAGGGATTTATTTGGAATAGTCAGAGATTAATCTGAAGTGAGATAATTTTAAATACTATCTGAGATTTTATTCTGTATCAAAGAGGGTTAAATGACAAAGATAGCAATTAATGGTTTTGGAAGAATAGGCAGACTTGTCTTCAAAATAGGCCTAGAGAAAGGACTTAATGTTGTTGCTGTAAATGATCTAGCCCCTTTAGATAATTTAGCTTATCTTTTGAAATACGACTCTGCTTACGGTCCCTATGAGAAGAAAGTTGAAGTTGACGATGGGATGTTAAAAGTTGATGGAAATAAGATAAAGGTTTTTTCAGAATCAGATCCTTCAAAGCTTCCTTGGAAAGATCTTGGGATTGATGTTGTTGTAGAGTCTACCGGAATATTTAAAGAACATGTTAAGGCTGAATTGCATTTAAAGGCCGGGGCTAAGAGAGTTCTGATTTCGGCTCCTTCTAAAGACCCAGATATAACTGTTGTTTACGGTGTTAATCATAAAGATTTGAAGAAGGAACATAAAATTATCTCGCTTGCTTCTTGCACAACAAACTGCCTCGCTCCTGTTGCAAAAGTCTTAGATGATAATTTTGGAATTAAAAAAGGATTTATGACTACTGTTCATGCTTACACAAGTAGCCAGAAGTTGGTAGATTCTCCTGACAAGAAGTTTAGGAGGGGAAGGGCGGCTGCATTCAATATTGTTCCTACAACTAGTGGAGCAACCTCTGCAACAGCTAAGGTCATTCCAAAGCTTGAGGGAAAAATGGATGGATTAGCATTAAGGGTTCCAATTGTGGTGGGCAGTATTGTTGATTTTGTTGTTCAACTTGAAAAAGAGGCAACTAAAGAACAAATTAATGACGCTTTTAAGAAAGCTTCGAAAGATTATCTTAAAGGGGTGTTGAAGTATAGTGAAGATGAAATAGTCTCAAGCGATATCGTTAGGAATGAACATTCTTCTATTTTCGATTCTTTATCTACTCAAGTCATTGGAGACTTAGTTAAGGTTTTGGCTTGGTATGATAATGAGTATGGATATTCTTGTAGAATGGTGGATGTGATAAAGTCCTTGAAGTAAAATGGTTTATGACTTAATTATTATTGGAGCGGGGCCTGCAGGTATGACTGCCGCGATTTATGCTGCTAGAAGAAAAATTAATTTCATAATCATTAGTTTAGATGTTGGCGGTCAGATGTCTTGGAGTTCCCAAGTTGAAAACTACCCCGGAACAACTCATCTTTCTGGAATAGAGCTCGTTAATAACTTTAAGACCCATATGGATGTGTATGGAATTAAGGTTAAGCAAGAGGAGATAGCCAATTTGACCAAGAAAGGGCCACTTTGCATTGTTAAGACCAATAAGGCAGTTTATGAATCTAAGACTGTTATAATCACTTCGGGAAAGAGTCCAAAAAAGATTGATGTTCCTGGAGAAAAAGAATTTTTGGGAAGGGGCGTGAATTATTGCGCATCATGTGAAGCTCCTTTCTATCAAGATAAAGAAGTAGTTGTTGTGGGAGGGGGGAACTCTGGAATGGATGCTTCTTTATTTCTCTCAAAGTACGCTAAGAAAATTAATATTTTGGAGGCTAGCGATAGTCTAGGTGGGGATCCATATCTTAGAGAGAAAGTATTGGCTGAGAAGAAGATTAGTGTTATTACCGGCGTTAAGATTAAAGAGATTACTGGGAAAGATTTTGTCAATGGGTTGAAATACGAGAAAGATGGTAAGGAGTTTTTTTTGCAGACAATTAGCGTTTTTATTGAAATAGGGCTTGTTTCAAAAGCTAATTTCACGAAGGTAAAGAAGAATAAATGGGGAGAGATAATGATTTTTAGGAGTACTAAGAGCCACGAGGAAAACATGACTAATGTCCCAGGAATATTTGCTGCAGGAGATGTGACGGATATTCCGGCAAAGCAAATAGTTGCTGCCGCCGGAGAGGGATGTAAGGCTGCAATGGCAGTTTTCGATTATATTCTGAGATGGGATAAACGAAACACCAAGAAGACTTAACTATGGAATTAATTTTTGACTTAGATATTAAAGGAAAAACAATTTTATTGAGAGAGGATATTAATTCAGATGTCGTTAAGGGAAAGGTTTTGTTGGGAGAGAGGATAAAGGCTTCTGCTAAAGTTATTTCTGATATTAAGAGGAAAGGAGCGAGGGTTGTTGTTATTGCACACCAAGGCAGATCTGGAGAAGAGGATTTTGTTTCTTTGAAACAGCATGCGGATTTTTTGAACAAAATTACTAAAATAAAATTTGTTGATGATATATATGGGGAAAGAGCTATTAAGGCAATAAAAAACTTGAAAAATGGAGAGGCTATTCTTCTTGAAAATTTGAGGTTCGAAAAAGAAGAAACTAATCCAAGTAAAGGAAATGTTGAAAGTGTGGGAAAGATGGTTGAGACTCTTTCAAGGCTGTGCGATATTTATGTCAATGACGCTTTTTCTAACTCACATCGGAATCATGCTTCTATAATCGAGTTTCCTAGAGTAATGAAAAGTTGTGCTGGGCCACTCTTGTATAAAGAGTTAAATGCTTTAGAAAAAATAACTTTGAAACATTGTTTATACATTCTAGGTGGAGCTAAGCCTGAAGAAAACATAAGGCTTTTAGGAAAGAATAAAGTACTTGCTTGTGGATTGTTCGGACAACTATGCTTAATTGCTTCAGGAAAGAACCTTGGCGAGCAAAATAAATATCTTAGAAAAACTATTGAAAACTACGATGCTGTTGTAGAAAAACTTAAAGGAAAGTTGGACAAAGTGATAATGCCTATTGGATTTGCGGTTGAGATCAAGGGAAAAAGGGTAGAGCTTGGCTTAGATAAATTCCCAAATGAACATGAAATATACGATATAGACAAAAAATCTCAAGAAGTGTTTGTTGACGAAATTAAAAAGGCAAAGTCTATTTATATGAAAGGCCCTGCTGGACACTGTGGAGATGACAAATTTTGTGATGGGACTTATGCAATACTCAAGGCAATTTCACAAAGTAAAGGTTTTTCGGTTATAGGTGGGGGACATTTGAGCGATGCTATTGCAAAATCTAAGATTTCAGAGAAGAAATTTAACCACATAAGTCTGTCAGGAGGAGCGCTTCTTAGATATCTGGCTGGAGAGAAGCTTCCTGGAATAGAGGCGCTGAAATGAAACTCATAAAGGTAAAGAATTATGAAGAATTGTCAAAAAGTGTTTGTGATATCTTAGTTAAAGACATTTCAAAAAAGCCGAACCTTGTTTTAGGATTTGCTACTGGAGAAACGCCTCTTGGATTTTACAAAGAATTGGTGAGTGCTTACAAAAAAAAGAAAGCCGATTTTTCTAAGATTACTAGCTTTAATCTTGATGAGTATTATCCAATAAAGAAGAAAGACCAAAATAGCTATCATGATTATATGATGAAACATCTTTTTTCTAAAGTAAATATCTCTAAAGATAAAATAAATTTTCTTGACGGAGATACAAAAAACCCAGAAAAAGAGTGTTTAGAGTATGAAATAAAGATAGCAAAATGTCCTGTTGACGTTCAGATACTGGGAGTAGGAGTTAATGGGCATGTTGGTTTTGATGAGCCTGGATCAAGCATTAATTCTCGAACGCGACTTATTAATTTAACTTCTTCTACGATTAAAGTAAACTCTAAACATTTTAAGAATCACAAGATGCCCAATCAAGCTTTGACCATGGGCATTGACACTATTCTAAGGTCAAAAAAAATCATTCTTATGGCTTCTGGGAATGCGAAGAGAGAGGCGATTAGGCATCTTATTGACGGCAAGATTAGTTCTAAGTGGCCGGTTAGCTTTTTGAAGAAACATAGAAACTTAATCCTTGTTGTGGATGAAAAAGCCTTGGGTTAAGTTTATAACAAATGCTTTCTATATTATTTTATGGATGAACAAGAGGTTATTGATAAGGCTTATGAAGAAGCAAAGAAAACCATAGACATTTGTTCTACTAAGTACGGTTTTTATGCGTCGGGCGGTAAGAATGGCTACAAGGGAGTTTGGGCGAGAGACAGTATGATAACTCTTATCGGAGCGGCGAGTGATGAAAAACAAAACTATCATCATGATATAAAGAGAAGTTTATCCACCATGGGAAAATATCAAAGCAAGATGGGGCAGATTCCAAATGCGATATTAAATTTACATAAACCTAGGAGAAAAGTCGATTTCAAGTCTGTTGATTCGAGTTTATGGTATATCATTGGGCATTTTTTTAATTTGTCTAAATACAAGGATAAAAATTTTTATGATGAACACGATAGATCGGTTAGATTGGCTTTAACTTGGCTTCAATATAGAGATTACGGTGAAGATACTACTATTGAACAGCTGCCTACTACTGATTGGCAGGACGCTTTTCCACAGAAATACGGTACAGTAATGAGTACTCAAGCGCTTTACTATAAAACTCTTGAACTCATGGGAAAGAAAAAAGACGCTGAAAAGCTTAAACACATTGTTAATGATGTTCCGGGAGAGAGGCTTTGGAACTCTGAATTTTATTGGGCTTATAGGTGGAAAAATCATAATAAATATAAAGAAATTGGAGAGTGGTTTGACTCTTTTGGAAATATGTTGGCTATTTTATTTGATTTAGCGGATAAAAAAAGGGCTAAATCTATTTTGAATTATGTTAGAAAACATAGGATTAGTAGCCCATATCCTATGAAGTCTATTTCTCCACCAATAGATAAATCGAGTCTTTATTGGGAAGATTACTATTATGATGCTGGTGCTACTCCTAATCATTATCTTAACGGAGGGATTTGGCCGTATATAGGGGGGCTTTATGTTCTCGCTTTAGTTAAGATGAAAATGTATGATGAAGCAAGAAAAGAACTCGTAAAACTTGCACATGGAAATATGAAGGGAAACCCTTTTCCCGAATGGATAGATCCGGTAACAGAAAAGACTCATGGAATTTATCAGGCATGGAGTGCCGGAACTTATATGTGGGCTTACAATTCTTTAAAAAGGAAGAAATTCTTAATGTAAAATGGTAGGATTAAGAGGTGACAAGCTTTTAGTTACTCCTAGAGATATGAAACCAAGCTCTAATAATTTCGAAGTTCTTGGAGTTTTGAATCCTGGGGCTTTGAGACTTCCCGATGGGAGGATTTTGCTGTATGTAAGAGTTATTGAAAAACTAAAAAAAACTTCGGATTCTAGATATTTTTTCTCTCCTAGACTTTCTGGCAAGGAAAAATTTCAGATTAAAATTGATAGATTTTCTAAAAGAAGCGTAGAGGGGAATACAGATATGGATGTGTCTTTTAAAGATGGAACTAAAAGACTTACATATATCTCCCATCTTAGAAGAGTTATTCTAGATGAGAGTGGATTTAAAATTTTAAAGGTTGAACAAAAACCTTCCTTTTACGGCATTTCTGGAAACGCTGAGTTAGGCGTTGAAGATCCTAGAATAACTAAGATAGGGGATATTTATTACATGACTTATGTGGCCTTGAGCAGGAAAGAAGGGGTCTCAACATGCCTTGCCTATTCAAAGGATGGGTTTAACTGGGAAAGAAAAGGCATTATTTTTGGAGAGCAGGACAAGGATGTGGTTATTTTTCCAGAAAAGATTAAAGGAAGATATGTTGCTTTTGATAGGCCTGAGGGAAACTTTGAATTTTCACCCCCACACATATGGATCGCTTATTCTAAAGATCTCGAATATTGGGGAAAATTAAAAGGTGTGTTTTTTTCTAAGACTCATGTCGATTTTTCTAGAAGCGGGGCCGGACCTCCTCCGATAAAGACGGACAAGGGATGGCTGTTTCTTTTTCATGGGGTCACAAAATCTCATCCAAAAATATTTTTGAGAAAGATAAAGAAGCTGTTTGGAATTGAAATAGAAGAGGGAAAAGAAATATATGCCGTATGGGCTTCTCTTTTGGACCTAAATAATCCTAGAAAAATATTAGCTAGGTCTCATTTACCTATTTTATATCCAAAAAAATCTCAGGATGTTTCTTTTGAAGGAAAGGAGGTTGTTTTTCCTACTGGAATTGTTGAAGATTTTAATGGCAAAGATATTTTGCTTTATTGCGGATCAGGAGATATAAACACTTCTGTAAAGAAGATAAGCAAAGATGATGTATTTAATTCCCTAGAAGAAGTTTAGTGAGAATCTTATGGGAGAAGTTTCTGTAATTCATCTAGATTGATCTTATAAGCTCTGACAAAACTATCATTGACGTGCGCGTATAAGATTCCTTGGTGGTTGTTTAATGATATAAAATCACTAGCAAAAGTTATGCCTTTTGATTCGGGATCTTCAAGTAATGGTTCTGGTGAAACCCAGGGTATTTCGCCTGTTTTTGGATTGAATAAAAATAAGCCTGGTTTAAAATCTCCTCTATATTTTATACTTCTCTTAAAATATTCTCCTGAGTTGCCAGTACAGATTCCTAAGAATAGATTATTATTAACTTTTATTATTTTCTGATTTAAAATCTTACAAGGAGAGGCATATCCAGCACACCAAGGATGGCTATGTTTTTTTGGATTAAAAACCAATTTTATAAATTTCCAATTTTTATCCATATCTTTTGCTTTAAGAAGTGAAATGCCTTCTTCTGGATTGCTTTGCCAAGATTCAGCTAAAACATATTGGTAATCTTTATTCTTTAAGGGAGATATAGCTATTTCTTTATTATTTGAAATAACTGGCTTTGTTGAAATGAGATTTTTTAAGCTTGGTCCTTGGGCATGGCCGAGATATAATTTACACCCTTTTTTGTGTTTATATTTAATTGCAATTGTGAAATATACATGTTTAATTTCTTTTTCATCGATCCAGACATCAGGGTCTTCAAGACCCATAAGGAATTTATCTTTATCTAAAAGAATTTCAATTACTTTTTTTATTCCTTTTATTTTTAGATCTTTGACTTTTTCCCAATTTAATAAGTCAGAACTTTTTACAAGAATTAATTTACTTTTATCTAAAAAACCAGAAATATCAACATTACCTTTTCTTTTATAAACTTCCCTAGCAACCCCCCATTTTGTTGATTTATTAAGAGTTGATTTGTCAACAGATAAGGCCATCATATTTGATTTTTTAGAATACAATGATGATTTGTCCCAATAAGAAACAGCAGCATTGAGCTTTTTCCAGACCATTTTATCTTATTTCTAGTTTTTCTTTAATTATATCAAGCATTTTCTTTGAAGTGACTTTGTAATCGAAGTTGTTCACTGAGTGTTTTCTTCCATCTTTCCCCATTTTTAAACAAAGGTCTGGGTTTGTAAGTAGGTTGAGCGTGTGGTCTCTGAGATCTTCTATTTTTGCTCTATATGCAAATGTTTTTGGGGACTCAAAATTTACTATCTGTTTAGACGAATAGCCCATACTTGGATATGCCCATTCTTCTTTTAGTTGTATCTCTTCTGCTACATCTGCCAGGAATCCGGTTTTGCCGTGAATAATTGTCTCAGCTGGACCTCCGGCATTTATTGATATTACCGGCTTTCCGCATGCCATTGCTTCAACTTGAATCATTCCAAATCCCTCTATCCTCGATGGAGCGGCGTATATATCACAAGTGTTAAGTGCATCCGACATAAACTCGGGGCTCCATGCATCATCGTGAAATATTATCTTGTCTCGTATTCCTAATTCGCTTGCTAGTTTTTCTTCTCTTTCTCTCCACTCGTGGGCGCAGTCGCTTGGCCAAGATTTACAAATGTATTTCCAATTCTTGAAATCTTTGTCTATCTCTGCAAGAGCGTGCATCATTTCTTGAGCGCCTTTTGAGGTAACATCCCCCCCCATTGTGAGGATCATCTTTTCACTGTCTCTGACTCCCAGCATTCTTCTTAGCGCGAAATTGCTCTGGACGTCTTCTTTTGGTTTAAACAGTTGAGTGTCTATTCCTATTGGCATTGGAACAATTTTAGAGACATCAACACCATCTCGTTTGTATACACTTCTAACCCATTCACTAGTTGTAAACATTAACTTGAGTTTTTCAAATTCTGTTTTATAGTTTGCTACCCATCCATCTGCATTAAACCACGGAACTGGGGTTATACCCCACTTAAATGGATCTTGAACAACTTCGGGAACATTTCCCCAGAAACCAATTCCTATAGCTACGTCTGGCTTGAAGTTTCTTAGATAGTACTCTTTTTGAATACTTTCTTTGAAATGGCAGGGAATTGCATTTACTCCGTGATTCAGTAATCCCTGGTAGAGCATATTTCCTTGAATGCTTTGCCCATCGGCTTCTACTGGGTATGGAAATAAAACTAGTGCCTTCATTGTTCTATGAATGATTCAACTCTTCCCGAGCTTCTTTCTTCAAATCCTCCTTCTTGAAATCCATAAACATCTTTTATAAGGTGTTTCTTTAATACTAGTTCTTGTTTATTTAATCTTATAAACTTATTTGCATTAGAGTTACATATAGCGTATCCTTGGAAGTTATTGTTTATTTTTTTGTAGGAGAAGAAAATTACTTTTTTTGCAGAGAGTTTTTTATCTTTAAGAAGTTCTTTGACTGCTTGGTGAGTTTCCTTATGTCTTATATGTCCGTATTCTCCATTGTAGTTATGAGTGAAGATAAGATCATAATGTCTTTCTGCAACCTTTAAGATTATATTTTTATGCTTGGAAATTGCCAGAGGAGTAAACTTTTTGTCATATAAATCAAAGATACGTCCTTGTACCCCTAAAATCTTGCATACTTTTCTGAACTTTGGAGATCTATTTCTATCTCTAGACCTGCATAAACAAATTAAAGTTGTGTCCCACTTTTCTTTATTCCTAATTAGTGTTCCCCCCATCCAGATTGTCTCATCGTCTGGATGAGCGACTATGACTAGAACTTTCTTTTTCATTTTAACGGATTTACTAAGGAAACATTAAGTTCTAATGTTTCTTCATTTTCCGGAATAAGAAGATTTTTAATTACATAAAGCTTACTATTTTCACTGAGGTTACAATGTATGACATAATTACTTTTGGAAGTGCGGTTGTTGATGTATTCGTCGACACAGATGTTGAAGACCAGAAGGGATACGTTTCTTATCCAGTTGGGAGCAAGATGCTTATACGGGATTTAAGGTTTGACGTTGGAGGGGGAGGAACTAACACTGCTGTTGCCTTTTCAAGGCTAGGTTTTAAGACTGCCTATTTAGGGAAGCTTGGAGAAGATGCTGATGCAGAGAGAATTATAGATTTTTTAAAAAAGGAAAAAGTCACTTTTATTGGAAATAAAGACAAAAAACACCAGACTGGTTATTCTGTTGTATTAGATAGTGATGCTAGCGATCGCACGATTTTAACTTTTAAAGGGGCTAGCGACCACTTGAAATTTTCAGAGATAAATCTTGGAAAGATAAAAACTAAATGGCTATATTTCTCTTCGGTTTTGAATGAGAGTTACGAGACTCAGATAAAATTGGCTTCTATTTTGCATAAGAAAGGTGTGAAGATTGTTTTTAATCCCAGTGAATATCTTATAAAGGAGAAAGACGTTTCTAAGATAGTTAAGTTTTGTGAAGTTTTAGTGTTGAACAAGGAAGAGGCTAAGCTTTTGGCAGGTAAGAATGATCCTTTGAAATTTATTCATGGATTAGGGGCTAGAAAGGTAGTCATAACTGATAAAGATAATGTGGTTGTTGCTTACGACGGCATAAAAAAGCATTCTATCACTCCCCATAAAATAAAAGTTGTTGAGAGAACTGGCGCTGGAGATGCGTTTGCTTCTGGCTTTGTTGCCGGACAGATGATTGGTTTAGATATGGATAAGAGCCTTGAATTGGGTCTAAGAGAGGGAGAGTCTGTTCTTACCCAGAAAGGCGGGAAACATAAATTATTGAGAATGAGGCTGAAATGAAAATTGAAAAGTTTGCTGCAAAGATGGATTTGTTAGGGGTTTTAGCTTTCTTATATGTAATAATTTATGCCTCTATTGAATTAATTAAAGAAAAAAGTTTTATGATCTGGGTTTTATTAATAGTGGGAATAGGAGGTTTTTTAGTTGACTTATTTGTCGTTATTAAAACTCGTTTAAAATGAAGAAAATATTCTTGAATAAAATAACAAAACAGGGCAAGGCTTTGTTTCTTGCTTATGATCAAGGCCTTGAACACGGGCCTTTGGATTTTAATGATAAGAATGTCGATCCTTTATACGTCATTGATATAGCAAAGAAAGGAAAGTATACTGGAATTGTCTTTCAAAAAGGAATTGCGGAAAAATATAGGAAAGAAATCAAGAGAAGCAAGATCCCCCTTATAGTGAAATTGAATGGTAAGACTAATTTAGTTGAAGGAGATCCTATCTCTCTTCAGCTTTGTAGTGTTGACGAAGCGGTTAAGCTAGGTGCCAGGGCTGTTGGATATACTCTCTATATCGGGAGTAAACACGAATCATTGATGTTTCAGGAGTTTGAGTTAATTCAGAAGCAGGCACATTCAAAGGGGATTCCAGTCATTGCATGGATTTATCCCCGAGGATCCGGGTTAAAAGATAGGAAAGAAACGGAGTTGATGGCTTATGCGACTAGAGCTGGGTTGGAGTTGGGGGCTGATATAATTAAGATTCACCCGGTTGGAGATCTTAAAGATTTGAAATGGGCTGTAAAATCTGCGGGAAAGGCAATGGTTGTTGCTGCTGGTGGTAGTAAAACTAACGAGGGAGATTTGCTTAATCAAGCTAAAAATTATACTGATGCTGGATTCGCAGGATTGGCTATTGGGAGAAATGTCTGGCAGTCCGAAAATCCTCTAGAACTAACTAAAAAAATAAAAAAGATAATATTTTCATGAGACCTACTGTTGTTATTAATCTTAAGACGTATAAGCAAGGCAAGGATGTTGTTAAAATTGTCAACGAGGTTGAGAAGTATGATAAGAATATAATTGTTGGCGTTCAGGCTAGTGATCTTTCAGAGATGGTTAAGAAAACTAAGCTCTCTGTTTTTATTCAGCATGTTGATCCGTTTAGGCCAGGGAGAAATACTGGATATATCACTCCAGAGTCGATAAAGAAGCTTGGAGTTAAGGGAGCATTTCTTAACCACTCGGAACATAAATTAGATTTTGATGTATTGAAGGAAACGGTTAAGAGATGCAATGAAGTTAGACTGAAAACCCTGATTTTTGCATCCAACTTAAAAGAGGCAATTAAGATCAAGACCTTGAAGCCGGACTATTTGGTTATAGAGCCTCCCGAACTTGTGGCGGGAGATGTTTCTGTTTCTCGCGCAAAACCTGAGTTGATTGAGAACATTTCTAAGAAGCTGAAATATCCTTTTCTTGTTGGCGCGGGGATAAAGACTAATGAAGACGTGAAAATTGCTTTAAGGCTTGGAGCTATAGGAATTGCTGTTTCTTCCGCGGTAACTTTATCTCAGAATGTGAACAAAACTCTAAAACAGCTCTTAGGATAAACTATTTAAGTGATTTTTTGTTGTTTATTGAGAGGTATACATGAAATTAGTAAAAAAGCCGTGGGGAAATTTCAAAGAGTTTATTAAGAACAAGAAGTGTAGTGTTAAAATTATTGAAGTAAACCCTGGACAGAGATTAAGTTTACAATATCATACTAATAGGGAAGAGATGTGGTACTTTCTTGAATCTGGATTTGTTCGTATTGGAAATAAGAGATTTAGCGTTAAGGAAGGACAAATTGTTAAAATTCCTAAGAAGAAATTGCATAGGGTTATTGCTGATAAGAAGAAACTTAGATTTTTGGAAGTTTCTTTAGGAAATTTCTCGGAAACAGATATTGTTCGGCTGGAGGATGATTATGGTCGGAAATAAAGTGGTGGCTCTAGATATTGGTGGGACTAACACGCGGGTAGCTTTAGTTCAAGGCAGTAAGGTGTTAAAATACCTTAAAAACCCCACTCCTAAGACAAAAGAAGCGTTTCTAAAAAATATTAAGGATATGGTTTCTAAAGTTATTGATAAAGATGTTAAGGGAATAGGTGTTGGGTGTCCAGGACCTCTGGCTGAGGGAGTTATAAAAAATCCTCCTAATTTGCCCTTGAAAAATTTTAACCTAAAGAAATTTTTGGAAGATGAATTTAGAAAAAGAGTTGTTGTAGAAAATGATGCTAAGTGTGTTGCATTGGCTGAACTTAAACTTGGATGCAGAAAGAAGAATTTTATTATCTTGACTTTAGGAACCGGAATTGGAGGGGGAATTATAATAAATAATAGTTTGTATCTTGGCAGCCATGGTTATGCGGGGGAGATAAGCGGTTTGGTTTTAGATAAAGGCAAACATTTTGAGACTTTATGGAAGGAAAAACACGGGCAGATTCATGAGCTTTTGGAAAAGGAAAATAAGAAGGAATTAGATAGAATCTCTAACTATCTTGGACAGGGAATTGCGAGTTTGATAAATGTATTTGATCCTGAAGTTGTCATTGTTATGGGTGGAGTTAGGGAGTCTGGAGTGGTTTTTTTGAATATGATTAGGGAACATGCTAAAAAATACGTTGTACTCCCGAGTTTTCCAGATATTCTTTGGAGTAAAATAAAACATCCTGGAATTCTGGGAGCAAGTTTATTATTAAAATGATTATAAAGAAAGTTCGAGCGCCGGTGAGAATTGATTTTGCAGGAGGGACGACTGACATAGCTTATTTTGCTGAGAAATATGGTGGTGCAGTTTTAAACGCAGGAATTAATAGATATGTTGTTGGAAGCATTATTAAAACTAGTGAGAAAGTGCATTTAGAATATACTGGAAATACTCCTACTTCTAGCGGATTGGGGACTAGCGGAGTCATGAATCTAGTATGGCTTGCCTTAATCTCCCAAATAAAATTGAAGAGGAAAGAAGGCATTCAGGCAAAAACAAAGTACGAGCTAGCAGAGATGGTTTATAGGCTAGAACAATCTATGGGGATTGTAGGGGGAAAGCAGGATGAATATGCGGCAGCTTTTGGAGGGATAAATTATCTTGAATTTAGCAAAGATAAAGTTAAGCATGAGCAGTTATATCTATCGAAGAAAGTTATTTCTGAACTTGAGGGAAATCTTGTTTTAGTTTATTCAGGAGAGCCGCATTTTGCAGGGAATTCAAACAAAAACATGATTGACAATATAAAGAAGGGAAAACACGTTGAGAATCTTATTCGAATTAGGGATATTGCAAAGGAAATGAAACTTGCATTATTAAAAAAAGATCTTGATAAGTTTTCTCAGCTTATGAATGAAGAAACTGCGAATAGAAAGAAATTGCATAAAAGCATATTGCCTACAAGCATCGATAAATTAATAAAGGGCGGCTTTAGAAATGGCGCGCTTGGAGCTAAGATTTGTGGGTCTGGAAATGGGGGAAGTGTTTTATTTTATGGAAACAAGAAGAAATTGAAATCACACTTCAAGTCTAGCGTTATTGACTTCAGATTTGACTTTGAGGGGTTGAAGTGGATTTAATTTTGTAGTTTTTCTTTATGTCTTCAAGCATTACTCTTGCCAATAGATAAGAAATGGTCGATTCTGCTCCTTGATTAAGGTTAACTGAATGCTTTCCCAACCCATCAAAACATCCACCTGTTGTTTCGTCATACATCATTTGTTTAAGGTGGTTTTTTCCAAGAAACCAGTTAAATGCCAATATTGCCCGCTTATAATATTCTTTTTCTTTCTCTATCTTGTAAGCAGATAGGAAAGCCTGTACTATTGAGGAGGCGTCTAAAGGCTGTTGGTCAAAGAAAGCCCTATCTCCATTTCGTTTATACCACCCATTTTGTCCTATGGGGGAGAGTTCTTCGTTTATGAAAAGTAAATTAGCAAGGAATTCAAGGGTTTTATTAGCAACATCGAGGTATTTTTGGTTTTTAGTTACTTCATATGCTTCAAAGAGAGCTTCAGGAATCTTTCCGTTGCAGTAAGTTAGGTAGGGTTCGAACCAGTGCCAATTTTCAGAAGACTCGTGCTCGTATAAATCAACTAGATTGTTTGCTAGAGTTTGAATTGTTTTAAATATTTCTTCATTTTTTGAAGTCTTGTAATATTCCGATAATCCTGATATTATAAATGCTTTTCCTCTTGGCGATTTTATATTTCTTACATAATCAAGGGATCTTAGAAGTATTTTTTCTGACCTTTCTTTAATTAATCTATTCTTGGATTGAGTGGCGAATCCTAATGCCCATATTGCTCTGCTAAATGAATCGTCGCTGTAAGGAATTGTTTTTTCCTCTTCATTTAGATGGTGATTTTTTATATTTCCATTAGACTCCTGCCCCTTTTCTATAAAATTAAGGTAGGTCTTTGCTAGCTTAGCGCTTATCTCTGACACCTTTTCTTTTTCATAGAGGCTGTTATGCAACACCGAAAGGATTAATGCGCTTGCGTTGTCATCTAAGGTATATCCTGATGACTTATCTGGAGTCGAGTGCTTGCAAAATTGAACCATTCCTACTCCATCAGTCATATTTGCGATATGGTTTAGTTTTATCTTAGGGAATTTTTCAGTTGTTTCTTCTCTTAATTGGACTACTTTATTGAATATTCTTAAATGCTGGAGAGCTACGTTGCTCCATGTTGCTTGCCGTGAATAAGAATATGCGTGCCTAGACATTTCCGCTCTTACTTCTGGATTTGAGAGAAGATAATCTATAGCTTTTGTGAAATACTCTGGATTGTGAGTCTCTTCTATGACAATTCCCCTTCCATCATCTAACATTTCTTTTGCATATATACTTGGAGTCGCTATTATTGCTTTTCCGCCATACCCCATCGCCTCTACTAGAGTTCCGCTTGTAATTTGGGTTTTTTCTAGGTTTGTTACGACGTATATATCTGATGCTGCAACGTGTTCTGCGATTTCATCAGAGGAGAGGTATTTATTATAGAATTTTACGTGATTGTTAAGTCTCAGTTTCTTAACTAAAGATATTAATTCGTTTCTGTATTTTTCACCCTCGTGTCTTCTTACTGTTGGATGGGTTTCTCCAATTACGATATAGAGAAGATTAGGGTATTTCTCGATTAATGGCGGTAGGGCTTGTATCATATATTCGATGCCTTTTCCCCTACTCATTAATCCGAATGTTGAAATGACTGTCTTTCCTTCTAGCTTTAACCTTTTCTTTACATTCTCTGGATTTTGATAGGGAACATTTGGGATCCCGTGGTGAATCATTTCAATTTTATTCTTTTCTATCCCATAATCTCTGTTTAGAATTTCAACTGCAGAGTTAGCCATAACTATTATGGCGGCAGCTCTCTTGGCAATAGCTTGTACTACTCTTCTTCTTTTTTCATCTGGTGTTGGGAGGACACTGTGAAATGTTACTACTACTGGCTTTTCCACTGCTTCAAGAAATGGGATGATGTAGTTGCCGTAATCTCCTCCAAAAATCCCGAACTCGTGTTGGACACAAACTATCTTTATTTCATCTTTCTTGTTCAGATCTTTTGCGATTTCGATGTAGCTTTCTATGTCGTTCTTATTTACTTCAAGAATAACTCTTTTGTTGTAGTTGTAGAAGTTTTCATCTTCGTTAATTGCAATGACTCTTGATTTGAGCTTTGGATTAAATCGCTTGTCCATTGCCGTTGATAAACTCTTCGTGAAAGTTGCAATTCCACACTCTTTTGGAGGGTAATTGCTAAAGAAACAAATCTTCGGGCGATCAGACGCAAACAACATCTCCTCCTTTTCCATTTTAGCTAGCTTTGAAACAGATCCTGAGTTTATAAAATTTTCACTTTCTGCTTTTTATAACTTGTCAGATACATTTTTATATTATCTAGGACATTTATTTCAATGGTCAAGAAGAGACAGAATAAGGTTATTAGAGTAAAGAACTCTGCTAAACATTCCCAAAAGTCTATTTCTCAGAATAAATCAAAACCTAAATCAAATAGCTTAGGGGCTTATGCCCTTGTTACTATTTTGGTAATAGTATTTGTTTTTATTCTAGTTTATTCTTTTTCAAATCTCTTAAAAGATGAGGATGCGTATAAAATTTCTACATGTGGTGATGGGAGTTTTTACAATACTTGTTCTATAACGAAACCTTACATGTGTGAGAAGGGTGTTTTAGTTGAAAGAGCTAGGTTTTGTGGGTGTCCTGGGGGGTTTAGCAAGAACGTGGATAGCTGTGAGTCACAACTTAACAATGGACCCAAAGAAATTATGATTCCTTATCTATTAAATGAAAATAATCATGAAATAAACTTTAAAGTTTACAAGGGAATGTATGATCTCTTGTCAAATGAATCCCGGTTTATTTCATATAATGGAGAGGAAAAGCCGTTCAGAGTTGATTTTAAGTTTAAGAAGATAAATGAAGACTATCAAAGGGCTTATCTCTCCGATTTGGTTGTTAAGATACAGAATCTTGATTCGGACAAGATCAATCAGGCAAGAATTGCGATAAGCCTTGTTCAAAACATAGAGTTTGGCGAGTCTGAGAAAAGAACAGTTATTGGTGATAATAAATCGTTGTCATATTCAAGGTACCCTTACGAGGTTTTATATGATGGAGAGGGAGTGTGCGGAGAAAAATCAGAGCTGCTTGTTTCTTTGCTGAGAGATTTGGGTTATGGGACAGCTCTTTTTTACAATAAAGCCGAAAACCACGAGGCAGTGGGGATTGCCTGCCCTGTTGAAGAGAGCTATTGGAATTCTGGATATTGCTTTGTTGAAACCTCTGGCCCGAGCATAATTAGTGACGATGAAATTAATTTTATTGGGAATGTAAAACTAACTTCTAAACCTGAGATTATGTTTATTTCTCCTGGGATTTCTTTGCCTAAAAACTTGGAAGAGTATAGCGATGCTGATGAGCTTATAAAAATAAGACAAAAAGTAGAGCAAGGAAAGAATTTGAACCCCTCTGAAAGAGATACCCTTGATGACTTAAATGCCAAGTACGGATTGGTTGAAATTTATAATGCTTAATCGAAAGGTTTAAATATAACTTAATATTATACTTTTATATGACCTCTCTAACAAAAACAAGAGTATTGGGGGGCTCCTTGGCCGTAACTATCCCCATAGAATTAGTAAGAAAAGAAGGGTTGAAGGAAGACGAGTTAGTTGAGATAGAGGTAAAAAAGGCAAAAAAAGACTATTTTGGAGCATTAAAAGGAATTGGTTCCTATAAAAGAGAGGAAGATAGGATGAAAGATAGAGAATGAAGTATCTTGTTGATACCTCTGCGTGGATTGAATACTTGGATGGAAGCAAGATTGGCGAGGAGGTTAATAAAATACTAAAAGGGACGAATGAAATTTATGTGATTTCATTAATTGTTTCAGAGCTGGTAAGCAAAGTAAAGAGAAAAAATGGCAATGCAGATACGGCTTATGATTGTATAATAAAGAATTCAAAGATTTTTGATATAACCCCAAGAACTTCCAAAAAAATAGGAATATTGCATGCCGAAGTGAGAAATAAAATACCGAGCTTTTCTCTTGCAGATGCTTCGATACTCTGTTCTGCGGAATCTTTGGGAGCAAAAATATTAACTAAAGATTCTCATTTCAAGGGATTTAAGGAAGCTATTTTGATAAAGTGAACTTAGGAAAGAGATATCTCTTTGCCTGTTGTATTCTCTAATAATGCTTCAATGCTTTTTTTAGTTTGAGATTCTTCTTCACCAGTGCCTCTTATAGTTTTAATATGAAAGACTCTGAATTCTATGTCATATTGAAGGTCAGGGATATTATAAGTCCCTCTATCCTTTTCAAGTCTTTTTCTAATGCTTGCTGCCACATCTTCTTCAGTTCTTAACTCCTTCATGGAGAATGAACCAGCCCCGCTTCCATAATTTGTCCAAATTCTATATTCTGTCTCGCCTTCTTTTATAATCTTTTCAACATGAACTTGGATTGGACCCTCATATTCGTAGAATGACATATTAAAAACAAGTGGGTTTATTATTTAAGCTTTATTATGTTCAATTAATTTATTCCAAAACAGCCTTTATTCTTCTAACTCCAGCGCTCGAAGCCTCTTCCTTTAGAATCTTAAAATGTCCAAGCTCTTTTGTGTTTTTGACATGTGGGCCTGTGCATATTTCTTTTGAAAAATTTCCAACAGTGTAGACTGAAACGATATCTCCATATTTGTCTCCGAAGACTCCCAGTGCTCCTTCCTTGATGGCTTGGCTTGGGGATTTTTGCTCGATTGTAACCGGGAGCGATCTTTTTATTTGTTCGTTAACTAGACTCTCAACATTTTTTATTTCTTCATCGGTTAGTTTCCTTGAGAAACTAAAGTCTAGCCTTAGTCTTTCTGGTGTAATATTTGAACCTCTTTGTAAGACTTCATTGCCTAGGATTTTTCTTAGTGAAGCGAGGAGAAGATGGTGCGCGGTGTGGAGTTTTGTTGTTGCTTCTGAATGATCTGCAAGGCCTGATCTGAATTTTCCCTCTGCAGCAGTTTGGGATAGTTTTTGATGTTCTTCAAACTCTTTATAGAATGATTTCTCATCTAGCTTGATTTTATTTTCCTTAGCTAACTCCTTTGTTATTTCTAAAGGAAAACCGTAGCTTTGATATAATAAGAAAGCATCTTTTCCTGAAAGTATCTTTTTACCTTTAATCATGTCTTTAAATTTGTTTAATCCATTTTCAAGAGTTTTGTTGAAGTTTTTCTCTTCTTGATCAATCTCATCAAGTATTTTCTCTCTAATATCTTTAGATTCTTCTGATTCTTTCTTTTTGCACGCTGGAAAGTAGTCATCATAAATTTCAAAGACTTCATTGGCTATTATACCTGCAAAATTCTCTAGACCAAGACCTTTGCCATGTCTTATTGCTCTCCTTAGTAACCTTCTTAGAACATACCCTTGCTCTTTATTTGAGGGGCTTACCCCGTCTGAGATTAGGAACGTTGAAGCTTTTATGTGATCTGCGATTATCCTCATGGCCTTTTCATTTCCTTTATATTTTTTTCTTGACAAAGACTCAATTTTTTCAATTATTGGGTTAAACGCATCTGTCATGTAATTGTCATTCAAGCCATTTAGAATTGCTAGAGTTCTTTCAACACCCATACCTGTATCCACATTTTTCTGACTGGCTGGATTAAATTTACCCTTTTTATCTTTGTTGTATTGCATGAAAACATCATTCCATATTTCAAAACCATTGACAAACATCTCAGTATCTGGGCCGCATGGTCCTGTTAATTCTGCTGGCCCCCACCAGTTGTCCTCTTTTCCTAGAAATTTTATCTTCTTTATGCCAAAATCTTTCCATATCTTTGCAGATTCTTCATCTTTTTGGGCATCTTTGTCTCCCTTGAAACAAGTTACTGAAATTTTGTCTTTAGGTATCTTGAGTTCTTTTGTTAAAAACTCATAACTCATTTCAATTGCTTCTTTTTTCCAATAATCTCCTAAGCTCCAATTTCCAAGCATCTCGAAGAATGTACTATGGCCTTCGTCTCCAACTTCATCGATATCATCCGTTCTTAGGCATCTTTGTACATTTACAAGCCTTTTGCCTTGCGGATGGGTTTGTCCTAGAAGATATGGGACAAGTGGATGCATTCCGGCAGTGGTGAATAGAACTGTAGGGTCTCCTTTAGGAATTAAAGAGGAGTTTTCTATTTCCTTGTGATCTTTTTTCTTAAAAAATTCAATATATTTTTTTATGAGGTCTTTCCTTGTTATCATAGAATTAGAGAAGAAGAGGGATTTTTTAAAGTATACGATCGCTAAACTAGTAAATTTTAATAAGCCTTTTGAACTGATTAATTAATGAAAAGTGTGAAAGAAGTGTTTTCTATTTTAGCCATATCTGTTGTCATCCTAGTTCTTGCATTAAACATAAATCTTAAATTAAATCTAACAGGAAATGTTGTTGAAACGACAACTTCTTTAGCAACTGTAACAACTTCTTACATATATGGAAACGGGCTTGTGGCATCGTACGACAGGGATGAAAATGGGCAGTATGGAAACGAGAAATTTTATATAAATGATCATTTAGGAAGCGGGAGTGTTGTTATAGATGAGAACGGAAATGTAACTTCTTCAGAAAGTTATTATGCATTCGGAGAGGAAAAATTGAGTGAAGGCTCAGAGGATTCAAGATTTACCTATACTGGAAAAGAAAAAGATGATAGCGGGTTGTATTATTATGGAGCAAGATATTACGATGCTGATTCTGGGCGATTTCTTCAGCCTGACCCTTTAACTGGAAGTGTTGAGAACCCACAATCGCTTAATAGGTATACTTATGTGACGAATAATCCACATAAATATGTTGATCCGAGTGGGATGAGTAATGAAGTCCTTGAAGGAGACTTAGCACCATCACCTCACCGAGATGCTATAAAGAATAGAATTGAACATCCAACTACAGGAGATGCTATAGGTACTGGAGCTTTTATGATGCTTCTTGGAGGGTGGGCTGTTGGTCAGGTTGGGGGTGCGTTACTTGCCAATCCCGCTACTCTTTCTGAAGTAAGCACAACTGCTGTTGAAACTGCACTTGGTGATGCTGCAGGAACTGGAGTTGGTGTTGCCGTGGGGGCTAATATTGGCGCACTCAAAAGAACTACTTATCAGGCAATGGGTTATGAAGAAATTATTAAGAAAGGAGAAGTTTCTATCTGGGGAAAGGTTGTTAAGATTTTCAGACCTAATGGTTATGACGAGGAAATGGAACTTGGAGATGAAATTTTAAATGTGCATTTTGAGAACTCAGGGAATCGCGGGAAGAAAAATATTCAAGATGCATTAGATACTTTTGATCAACTTAAGGAAAAATCTGTTCAAGAAGGTATTGTTGTCACTGGTGACACGCCAACTCGAAGTTTGATCAATATTGCTGAAAAAAAGGGAGCTATAGTAAGAGACTTACCTGTTTATCCTGAAAGATTAGTATCTAGAATGGTTGGGTCAGATACAAAAAGGTTTATTTTCAGACCACCTAAAGAATAAAATTATCTTTTTACTTCATCCCAATTGTGCTAGTTTTTCCTGGATTTCTCTTAATTGGGCTTCTAATGGATCTTCTTTGATACGAATTATTTCTCTTGCCTTCATCTTTTGAGATTCTATCTCTTTTTCAGTGTGTTTTTGCTCGTGTTTAGCGCCATCTTTGTTCTCATGATGTTCTTTAGGACCTTCAAGTTCTTCCTCAATGAATTTTGGAAGTTTTACATTAGGGAAATGGTGTTGCATTGCCTTTATGTCTGACTTGAACTCCTTGAGTTGTTTTTCTAACTGATCTTGGAGATGAAAATCTCTGTCTCTAATGTTTTTGTATTCTTGGATTATCTTTGCCATTCTAATGAGAGATATCTCTGTGAATAATATATCTCTTTTTGACTGACGAGCTCCCTCGTAATCTACTCTTACATGTATTAGGTTTTCACTTTTCATTTTTATTCTAGGCTAGAAAAAATATCGTTGTCAACTTTTTGAATCTGCTCTTTTATCTTCATTACTTCTGACTTCCACGTTTCAAGCTGAGTGTGCTCTTCTTCTTTGACTTTCTCAACATCTTTTAAGGTCTTCTCAATATCTGAGATCTGTTTTTTCACTTTTTCAAAAGTTTTTAAGCTATTCTCGAATTTGTCTATTCTTATGAACACCGGTTCTATTCTCTTTAGTTTAGGAGCAGACATTTCGCTTTCGTGATATTCTGAATCGTGAATTTCAAATCTTGGCTCGGGTCTTATTTCGTCTTGTTCCATAAATCTTGTTTCATTTCTTATTGGTGGAATTATCTCTCTTTTTCTTGGTGGAGGTTCTCTAGGAACCATATTTCTTTCTGGTTTTGGCATCATTTTCCCTTTATCACTAGGGACAAAATCATCTGCTTCAAAAACCATTTCACTCTCTCTTCCCCAAGGAGATTTTTGGAAGCCAATTTCAGATCTTGGAGGACCAGAAACCGCCTGTTTTATAGTATCTCTTGAGAATTTTTCCCCTAATGAGGTTGTCGGGAAAGATGGTAGTTGGTGTATTTGTTCATCGTGTTTTTCATCCATTGGTCTTGATCTAGAGAGTTCTGGTAATTCCGGTAATTTTGGTAGTGACGGGAGAAGACCTCCTCTGACTACATTGCTTTCCTCTCTATCCTTTTTTCCAAACCACCCCATTTTGTTATGTTGATATAGACCTTTTGATATATATAAAATAACATATAGGTTTAAAAACTTTTATCTTTCTCCTGTTAGATAGAAAAGTATTTAATCAAACTTTTAATAATCATTAAATGCCAAAAATAAACAAAGAACTTGAGATTTTTCTTAAAGAGGCTGTAAGCATCATTATAGGAAAGCAATTTGAAAAGATGGCAGATCTCTTGAACAGCGATAAGCATGTTAACGAGTTCATTATAGCTAAGAAACTTGATATTACGATAAATCAGGCAAGGAACTTGTTGTACAAGATTTCTGACCATGGTCTTGTATCTTCAATAAGAAAGAAAGACAAGAAAAAGGGTTGGTACACTTATTTCTGGAAACTTGAGAATTTGAAGTCTTTGGAATTCTTGGAGAACTTAACAAATAAGAAAATGGAGCAAATAAATAGTCAGATAAAAAGCAGAGAGATAAAACAATTCTATTATTGCGAGAAGTGCAATATAGAATATAGTGAGGAGAACGCATTGCTTCATGACTTTACTTGCCCAGAGTGTGGGGGTGTATTTATCATAAAAGATAATTCTAAGGTTGTTAAAGATCTTAAGAGATCTCTGGAAAAACTCGATGGGGAGATGAAGATTCTTAATCAAGAAATTGAATACGAAAAAGCAAAATCTAATGTCAGAAGGGCTAAAGATAATTCTAAGCTTCTTAAACAAAAAACTAAAGACAGAGCGTTAGCAAGAAAAGTCAGATCTGTAGAGAAACATAAAATGAAAGAAAAACCTAAATATGAATCTAAAAATAAGAAAAAAGACAAAAAGAAAGATAAAAAGAGAGCTAAAAAGAAAGACAAGAAGAGAGCAAAATCTTCTTCTAAAAAAAATTCTTCCAAGAAAAAACGTGTTTAAATAAATATATGGCGAGTGTTTACCAAATAAATTCAGGAAAAAAGAGTATCTTTAGTTCTTTAAGCGTTAATTTAATTTTTGTTTTGATTAACGTAGTGTGTTTTATTGTTTTTGCAATTCTTATCTGGCAAATTCCCAAATTTATTGATTATATTGCAATCAAGCCTGCAAACATACTTGCTGGAAATTATCTTTGGACAATCATTACCAGTATGTTTATGCATGGGGGTTTTTTCCACATTTTTGCCAATATGCTTTCTTTGTTGTTTGTTGGGAGTTTTGTTGAAAGAATTCTTGGGAGGAAGAGGTATTTCTTTTTTTACATTTTTGCCGGAATTTTTGCCTCTCTATTTTTTGTATTAATGAGTCTTATCTTTGTCAATGAACTTAATACCTATGCTGTTGGAGCATCTGGAGCTATCTTCGGGCTTATCGGGCTCTTGATGGTACTCACTCCTGATCAACCGGTTTTCATAATGTTCATTCCCATTCCGATAAAAATGAAGTATGCTGCTCCGGGAATGCTATTAGTATTGTGGCTTATCTCTATTGCTGGAGATCTTCCTATTGGGAATACTGCACATTTGGGTGGATTTTTGGCGGGAATAGTTTATGGGATTTATCTGAGAATAAAATACAAGAAGAAGACTTCCTATATAAGGAAGCTTTTTAGCTGATTATTTTCTTATTACTACTGGTGTTCCTAAATCTACTAATGCGTATAAGTATTCTATATCTTCGTCATTCAAGGCAACGCATCCATCGGTCCAGTCCCAAGACCCCCCACCATGAATACATATATTTCCTCCCAAATTTGTTTTTTGGCTTGGCATATTCTCTGAATCATGTTTCGAGATAATGCCCTCATATACTCTCTTAGATATTAGCCTCTCTCTTAATCCCCTTTCAGCATCTCTTCTAAGAGGGTAGTTAATTTTTAGTGATCTTAGATAATCACTGTCTGGATTCTTTTCTCCAACCTTAAATTTTCCTTCTGGAGTCCTTCCGTCTCCTTCTTTTATTTTTTCTTCCAAACCACCCCATCCGCTTAAACCAACACTAAAAACAGTGTCTAGCTGACCGTTATTGTAAAGATAGAGTTTTCTATCGGTTTTGTCAATTAGGATGAAATATGAATCGTCTTTTGCGGACTTTTCAACTTCTGTCTTAACTATTTTTTCATAAAACGCTTCTTTCGCCTTTTCTAATTGTGGAGTTAAGCTTGTTGGAATGTTCGTGAGAGAGGTGTTTGCATTAGAACTTGTATAACTTTGGGCGTTTGCTATTCCCGAATAAGCCAATCCTGCCAATAACCCTAAAACTGATAAAGCTTTTTTCATTATGTTCTTTTCGAGGTTAGGTTATTTTTAAAACTTTCTATTGTTGTCCCTAATAAATAGTTATAAAATCTCTACTTTTTTATAAATGTTTAAATAAGTATTCTGACAAACTAGATTATGAAAAAGAAAAAGGGGTCTTCCAGAAAATCACCTAGTAAATCATTTAGCATAAAGAAAGAGTACAAAAAAAGCATAGAGTATGTAAAAGAATCAAAAGAATTCATTTATTTTGCAATTCTTCTTTTTGCGATATTTTTTGCATTAGGATTATTTTTCCAGGATGTTATTAATAGTGCCTCTAAAAACACTTTTGGGGTGAATATCGACGAGAAGATATTAAATCTTATTGAAGATTTACTGAAGCAAACTGAAGGTATGGGTCAAAAAGAGCTTATTGGCTTTATTTTTTTGAATAATGTGCAGAGTAGTTTAATTAGCATGTTTGTTGGAATTATATTGGGCATTGTCCCCTTTTTCTCAACTTTAGTAAATGGCTATGTTCTCGGATTCGTGGCAGAATTGAGTGTTAAATCCGGAGGCATTACAACTTTATGGAGGATCTTTCCACACGGTCTTTTTGAATTGCCAGCTGTTTTTATTTCTTTAGGACTAGGATTTAGACTTGGAACTATCTTTTTTAGAAAAGATAAGAGAAAATTTTTAGAAAACTTAAGAGAGTCGTTAAAAGCATTTTTATTAATAGTTTTGCCTTTGCTTATTGTTGCGGCTATTATTGAAGGAACCCTGATCGCTTTTGGTAGTTAATCCTTTAAGTCAGTTATTCCTAGAATAATAAATAATAATCCTACAAAGAAAATCATCCAGAATAAACCACCTTTAAGCACGATCCATGCAGAACTTAAGAAATTAAAGCTTTTTCCGAATAATACCCAATTGTAGGCTGAAGATGCCCAGGCTAGAACTATAACTCCAATTAAGAGAATCATTCCAAGGAATAGCTCACTCCACTTGTTCATCTTAAAATCTACGGTTTCATATTCCTCGAGCGACTTCTTTCTGCTCGAGTCTACACCCGACTTTGTCATTAAAATGACTCTCGTGTAAACTCTCGTTGCTTCTGGGAGAAGTCCGTATACAGATTCAAATTAGAGTTCCTTTAAAAAGATTTTCGTGATGAAAATAATGCTTTAGTTTATCGGTTCTTAGTGGTAATAAATAGCTTTTTAAGGCTAGACTTTTAAAGAATATAAACCTGAATGCATATTTACTTAGATATATTGGGGGTAGAAGATATTATGACAACAGACAAATATTCAGAAAAAAGCAAAGAAGAAACGGCCAGAAAAAACGTTCTTAGAAGATCTCAGGAAACTTACGGAGTTTCTATAAAAGGCTATGATTTTAATAAAGGGGCTAATTATGATGAGATCTTGGACAGCTACTCTTCTTTGGGCTTACAAGCCTCAAATCTTTCAAAGGCTGTGCAAATAATAAACCTAATGATTAAGAATAAGGCCTATATTTATCTAGGGTATACCTCTAATTTGGTGACTTCTGGCTTAAGAGACATCTTCAGATATCTTGCAGAACATAAAAAAGTTGATGTTATTGTGACCACTACTGGGGGCGTTGAGGAAGATATAATTAAATGTCTGGGAGATTTCAAGTTGGGTGATTTTCGAGCTTCGGGCAAAGAACTTAGGGAAAGGGGAATTAACCGGGCAGGGAATATCTTTATTCCTAACTCAAGATATTGTGATTTTGAGGATTTTATAATGCCTATTTTTGATGAGATATATCAAAATCAAAAAAAAACTGGTGAGGTAATAACACCCAGTGATTTAATTTGGAAGCTTGGTGAGAAGATTAACAATAAAGAATCCATCTATTATTGGTGCTGGAAGAATAAGATACCTGTTTTTTGCCCTGCGATTACTGATGGGAGCCTCGGAGATATGATTTATTTTTTCAAATCAAAAAATTCTGATTTTAAGATTGATGTTGCTGAAGATATATGGAAAATTAACAATACTTCTATTGGAAAGAGTAAGACTGGAATAATTGTTTTGGGGGAGGGTATTATAAAACATCATATATGCAATGCAAACATGTTTAGAAATGGTGCTGATTATGCAGTTTACATAAATACCGTTCCTGAATATGATGGGTCTGATTCGGGAGCTTTGCCGGAAGAAGCAGTTTCATGGGGAAAAATTCTTCCTGACGCGGATCGTGTCAAGGTTTATTGTGAGGCATCGCTGATATTTCCGCTTATTGTAGCTAAAACCTTTGCAAATGAACCTTTTGGAAAGGTTCCCAAACCAGAATTTTACAAGAAACATGAACCTTTTAAGAAACATGAATCTTTTAAGAATAAACCTTTAGAAAAGGTCCCAAAAACAAAATGAATTGAAATACGATAAGGTCAAATAAAATGCTAACTGAAGAACAAATTAAAGAAATTAAAGAACACCTTGATCGGGCTCAGAATCCCGTTTTTTTCTTTGACAACGATCCTGATGGATTATGCTCTTTTTTGCTTCTGAGGAGATATCTAGGGAGAGGGAAAGGGGTTGTGATTAAGTCGTTTCCTGATCTGAATGAAGGATATTTTAGAAAGGTTGAGGAATTTAATGCAGATTACATATTTATTTTAGATAAGCCTGTTGTTTCTGCTGGTTTTTTTAACAAGACTAGAGAGGTGAATATTCCGGTAGTGTGGATCGATCACCATGAGGTTCAAGAAGGTGTTCCTGATTTTGTTCATTATTTTAATCCCAATTATAATGGTGGGAGTGTGACAGGAACTAATAATAATAATAATAATGGTGAACCTGTAACCAGCTTCTGCTGGAACGCTACTAAGAGAAAAGAAGATATGTGGATTTCTATCATAGGGTGTGTATCGGACAGTTATCTTCCTGAGTTTTATTACGGATTTCAAGAGCAGTTTCAAGATTTAACTGTAAATGCAAAATGTGCATTTGACGTTCTCTATAAGTCTAAATTAGGGGAAGTTGCTAGAATGTTTAGCTATGGTTTGAAAGACAAAACTAGCAATGTTGTGACTATGCTTAAATTTTTGATTGAGGCAAAATCACCTTACGATGTTCTTGAAGAAAATTCAAAGAATAAATCTTTTCATAAACGATATCATCAGCTTCATGCGAAATATCTGAGACTTCTTGAAAAGGCTAAAAGTTTCTATAGTGATGGAAATAAACTACTTTTCTTCAAATATTCTGGGGATTTGAGTATTTCTGGAGAGTTGGCTAATGAGCTGGTTTATATTTATCCTAATAAAACAATTCTTGTTGCTTATGTAAATGGGGAGAGAGTTAGCTTGTCTTTAAGGGGGAAGGGAATTAGAGAAAAGTTTTTGGAGGCTATCGGGGGCTTGGAAGGTTCTTCAGGTGGCGGGCATAAAGATGCTGTCGGAGGAGTTTTACAACATAAAAATTTAGAAGCTTTTGTTGAAAGGTTAAGGGACCTTTCTTAACTTTTTCTTAACAATAGTAAAGTATAAATAGTTCTTGTGCTTCAATTCAACATGCAAATGGGACTTGGCAAAAAATGCATGTGCATGACTAAGCTAGTCTCAAATACATACTTTAATTCAATTTAATTCAGGTCTTTCTTGCCTGAGTTGAATGATTAAGTTCTCTTGATAATTCAGGTAAGGTTTTCTTGTATTAATTTGACATGGAGGAAATATGAATAAAATAGATGATGAAGGCGAAAGAGAATATCTTGAAGTCGAGTTGAGTTTGTTGTATGAAAAAACAATTGAAATGGAAAGAGAGTTGGATACTTTGATGAATAGAAGGTAGTGTCTTGACTCGATGAACATATGAATTTCTTTAGAGGTTGGTATCTAGCATCTTCTTATCTCAGTTATTGTAAATTTTATTTATTATACTCAGCATTTCAATAGCTTCGACCTATATAAACGACTTCACACGCTTTTTTGCTGCAAACAATGCAATTTCCTGATGGTTTTTCCTGCTTGTTTGCCATAATTCCCCTAACATAGGCGATTGCTTCTTTTTCAATAATATTCGCACAAGCTTCTCCAGTTTTTTCAATTGAACAAAAATTAACTCTTGCAATTTTACCATCTTCGACAACTTTCTTTATTTCTTCTTTTGTTTTGCAGTTAGTTATCTTATTGCTAATTGATTTATCTGCGTTTTCAATAAGTCTTCTATCATAATCCTGACCGAGTTTTGTTAAACCAGAAAGCTTGGCAAGTGAAATTTTTTCTTTAGTTCTTAAGTCTCTAGTGAATAAAGTTGCTTTCTTCTCTTTAAGCTCTTTTTCCCCTATTTCTAATCTGAATGGAATTCCTTTTAACTCGTATTCGTAAAATTTTTCTCCAGGACGTTTTTCCTCTCTGTCATCTATCTCGGTTTTCAACCCGAGTTCTTCAAGTTTAGAGCTTATTTTTTCAACTTCTTTGAGAACTTTATTTTTGTTTTCTTTTGTAAATATTGGTACTATTGCAACTTGTATTGGTGAGATGCAGAACGGTAATACTAACCCGAAGTCATCACCGTGTTGAGAGATTACTGATGCGAGTATCCTTGAAATTGCTGGTCCGTAACAGGTTTGCCATACATATTCTTCCTTTCCATCTTTGTCCTTGAATTTTACGCCAAATGCCTTTGAGAAATGCTGTCCGAGCAAATGGGTTGAAGGTTGTTGAATTATCTTTCCGTCTGGCATTAATACGTCGCTTCCTATGGTGTATTCTGCTCCTGGGAATTTGTCCCATTGGGGTCTTTTCAAAGGAAGGAATGGAATTCCAAATTTTTGATGCATTATTTCTTCGGTTGTTGCGATATCTTCTTGCACTTGGACTTCTGCTTGTTCTTTAGTTTCAAAACAGTCATGTGCTTCAATCCAGTAGAACTCTCTTGCCCGAATTAATGGGCGAGTTGCCTTTGTTTCAAGTCTGAAGACATTCGCTCTTTGATATATCTTTAATGGCAAATCCCTCCAAGATCTAATCCATAAAGCATACATCTGATACATTGAAGTCTCACTTGTTGGGCGCAGGGCAAGTTTTTCTTCGCCCTTTATTTGCTCTAGCCAAAAAACGCTAGGTGTGAAACCTTCCACGTGACTTGATTCTTTTTTGAAATTTCCTTCAGGAATTACTGACGGAAAAAATGAGGGTTTATGCCCTCGTTTTTGAAGGGCTTTTTCATAGAGATTGTACATGTTCTCAATAATCATTGCGCCCCAAGGTCTTATGACAACGAAGCCTTTGATTCCTGATCTTATGTCAGTAATTTCTGCTTTGTCGAGAACTTGGGAATACCATTCAGAAAAGTTCTCTTGCTTTTTGACATTTAAACCCTCTTGGGATTTTTTTGGTTCTTCGTTTTGCATGGATGATAAAAGAATAAAAGGTATTTAAGATTAACTTTAGTGAGAAACAATTAAAAACTTGAGTTATGAATTACCTAAATGAAGACTATTAATTGGGAGGATTTTGAGAACGTTGAACTTAGAGTTGGTACTATCACTAAAGTTGAGGATTTCCCGCAAGCAAAGAAGCCTGCCTATAAGATATGGGCTGATTTTGGGGAGCTTGGGGTTAAAAAATCAAGTGTTCAAATAATAAAATTATATGGTCAGGAAGATTTAATTGGGAAGCAGATAATCGGAGTTGTTAACTTCCCCCCAAAACAGATAGCAAATTTTGTTTCAGAATTTTTAACAACTGGTTTTATAGGTGATAATGGTGAAGTAATTTTGGCTCAACCCGAGAGAAAAGTTAAAAATGGCTCCAAGCTTGCTTGATTACAGCAATTCTATTCCAAGCTCTTCCATGGAAATTTCATTAGCAGCATCCTTAATGTAATTGCTTTCTAGGGCAAATCCTAGGTTTTCTCCCCCACCTATCTTGAAATTATTAATTCCTACAACTCTTCCTTCTTTATTTATTAATGGGCCCCCAGAGTTTCCGGGATTTAATGCGGCGTCAGTTTGAATGTATATATTCAGGCCGTTTGAGCCTTTTCTATGTACTCCCGAAACTATTCCTTCTGATACCGAGAATTGCAATCCGAGTGGATTTCCTATAGCTATGACCTTTTCACCTACCTGGATGTTGTCTGAATTAGCCAATCGAAGCCTTTCGTACTCGCCTTCTATTTTTAACAAGGCAATGTCTAGCTCTGCATTATACCCTATGAACTCCGCATTTATTGCTTCTTCGTCGTAAGTTAACACGTACAGTTTTCTTCCACCAGCTAGGACGTGGGCATTTGTTACAATATATCCGTCATTACTAATTATGAATCCGGTCCCCTGCCCAACATCGGTTCTTACTGTGACTACCGATCTTACCGAATTCTCTATGATTCCTGAGAAGTCTTCTCCTACAGATGCTTTTAGGTTACTTAGCTCTGATTTTACTGTTTCGTTAATTGAGAGAAGCGTTTTTTTGGTTTCTGTAAGTGAGGACTGGGTTTCTTCTAGAACTTCTGTTAGCTGATTTATTTTGTTGCTTGTGTCCGCTTGAACTTCGCTTATTTCGTCCTTTAGAGAATTATGGTTTAGGGTTTGTTTCACAATAAGCCCGTTAAGGAGAATTGCTGTCACGACCATGTATATTATTACAATTCCGGTGAAACCTCCAATTATTATCTTATGGTGTCTTTTCAAAGGAACGTGATGCACCACTTGTTGATTTCTATGATATTGTATAGCCATGATAGATTTTGTCAAGAAGAGTATTTAAAATTTGGGAATCTGAAGTCTTTGGAAAATAGATATTTTAAAAAAGGGCGCGTGTGCTATAATATAAATAATTAAGGGCCTATAGTTTAATGGATAGAATTTCGGGTTTCGGCGCGAAGAATAGTACGGTCCTATCGCACTACCTTCCCTTTTAAGTAAGACGCGAAAAACCCCGAAGATCTAGGTTCGATTCCTAGTAGGCTCATATTGAAAAATGAAACAAGACGATAACATCAAACAAGGCGATTATGTTGAAGTGCATCTCGGAAAGGTAATTTATGAAGGAGTTTTGCTCGAAGCCCCTGAGGATGAAAAGGGAATTGTTTTGATTAAATTGGATTCAGGATACAATATTGGATTTAACAAGAAAGATATATTTGAGATAAAGCTTCTTGAGAAGATTGAAATAAAAGAAGAGAAGATTGAAATTAAGAAAGATGATAAAAAGCCAAATATTGCAATGATCATTACTGGTGGAACTATTGCTTCTAGGATGGATTCTAAAAAAGGGGGGGTTTCTCCTTTGACTTCTCCTGAAGATTTTTTTAAATTTTATCCAGATATTTTCAATCTAGTCAATGTTTCAAAAGTTGAGATTCCTTTTACTAAATGGTCTGAAGATATAGACTTTAGTGATTGGCAGAAAATTGCTAAAACAACTGAAAAATTTCTGAATGATCCGAACATTAGAGGTGTTGTTATAACCCAAGGGACAGATTCTTTGCATTATTCTTCTGCTGCTTTGAGTTTTTTTCTTGGAAAAGTGAATAAGCCTGTTGTTTTGACTTATTCACAGAGAAGCTCTGACCGAGCAAGCAGTGATGCCTACTTGAATTTGAAGTGTTCTGCACTAGCTGCTATTTCTGATATTGCAGAAGTTATGCTTGTGGGTCACGCTTCTACAAATGATGATTTTTGTTATGCAATGCCTGGAACTAAAGTCAGAAAATTACATACTTCTAAAAGGGATGCATTTAAAGTGGTTAATTCAAAGCCTTTTGCTAAGATTTTTCCAGATAGGATTGAAATATTAAGGGAACATAATATTAGAAATAAAAATAAAGTTAAGGTTGACACTAAGTTCGAAGAAAAAGTTGCTTTAGTTAAGTTTTATCCTGGCCAAGATCCTGAGATTTTAGATTATTATTTAAAGAATAAATATAAAGGAATTGTTATTGAGTTTTTAGGCTTGGGCCAGATTTCTACAAAAGGAAAAAATTCTTGGATTAAAAAGTTGAAGGAAATCCAGAGAAAAGGAATAATTATTTGCGCAACTGCCCAAACAATTTACGGAAGACTTGACCCTTTAGTTTATTCGGCTGGAAGAGATTTATTAAGTGCAGGTGTTATTTATCTTGAAGACATGCTTTCAGAAACGGCTTTCGTTAAACTTGGATATGTGCTGGCAAAAACAACAAATAAAGAAGAAGTGAAAAGATTGATGCTTACCAATATGGCTGGGGAAATTTCAGACAGAATAAGCGAATAAATAGGGTGTGACAATGAACTTTGAAATTGGTTTAATATATGCATTTCTTGCAATGATATTTTGGGGGTTTGGGGATTTTTTTATTCAGAAATCTGTTAGGAAAATAGGTAGTATCGAGGCTCTTTTCTTTATAGGACTTATAGGATCTTTAGGGATGCTTCCTTTTATCTTAAAAGATTTTCCTCTTATTTTTTCAGGTTATAACATTGTTCTTCTTTTGTTTTTAGGAGTTTTAGTTTTTGTTTTTGCAGTTTCAAATTTTGAGGCTCTTAAAGAGGGAAAACTTTCTGTTGTAGATGTTATTCTTGAATTGGAACTCCCACTCACAGTATTTCTTGGCTTTATGTTTTTTAAAGAATCTCTATCTTTTTTACAATTTGTAGTAATATTTTTTATTTTTGTAAGTATAATGATGATGGCTGTAAAATCAAGAAATCATTTGAGAATTAAGTTGGAAAAAGGAGTTATTTTGGCTCTTATTACTGCGGCGGGATTAGGGGCTATAAACTTTTTGACGGCCCATTCTTCAAGGAGTATATCTCCTTTAATGGCTATATGGGTGCCTTGGGTTATGTTATTTATTTTTAGTTGCTTGTTTATATTAAAGAAAGGTGGTTTAAAGAAATTTTTTATAAATAGTTCAAGAAACAAAAGAATAATATTTTTTATGGCAACATTTGATACTCTTGCATGGATTTTCTATTCTTTGGCTCTTGCCAAAAATGAGGTTTCAATAATTACTGCTGTAACTGAAAGCTATCCGGCTATAGCTTTATTTTTGGCTGTTTATTTTAACAAAGAAAGAATAAAATGGTATCAGTATCTTGGAGCGGTTTTAGCTTTGGGATTGAGTTTTATTTTAGTTGTGGTGTAGTCATTTCTTATTCATCTTCATCAACATCTGCTTGATCTCTCTTATTTCTTGCTCTGCTTTTTTGTCAATTGTGTAATCGTATTCTGTCCTAAGCCTATCTCTTTGTGCCTCTCTATTATTGCTCATAAGAATTATTGGGGCCTGAATTGCTGCAACTGTTGATAACACTAAGTTTAACAATATAAATGGATAAGCGTCCCATTCATTAACCCAGGCATAAACATTTGCTCCCATCCATAGAACTATGAATGCTAGAAAGGCAATGATAAATGTCCAGCTTCCAACCCATTTTGTGACAGAATCTGCTGCTTTTTGAGCAAAACTTCTGGGACTTCTGAACGCAGGATGGACTTCCTCTTTTTCAACCACTTTTTCATTTTCCATTCTTGTTAATGGGTATTTCTTATTATAAACTTAATTTTTTCTTAGATGTAACTCTTAAGGAGTAATATAGAGAATATTTATATACTTGCATTAGATCGAAATTGAATGACGAAAAATCATAAACCCCATAGTCTGGATTATACTCATGTTTTGTCTGATGGGAGAGTAATCCACTATACTTGCAACGCTCCTAGTATGAGTATACTCTCTAGGCACGGTGTAATGTGCGTTGGAAATGACTATGGGTGTAGGGATTCAAGAGAGGTAGTTATAATTCCTTCAAATTTGGCTAGGAAATACGGGATAATCTATCCCTTTGAAGATAATGTTGCTAGAATAAATGCTGAAAAGATTATGAGGAGACTTAAATGAAAAGATATTACTTAGCACATAGAGATGGGATGGCCGGAGGGTATGCACTTAGCGAGGGAAAAGATAAGAGCCATCTTCATAATCCCCAAACCTTCGGAAGAATTACTCTGGACGAACTGATAAAGACTCTTGATAAGATCATAGACACTAATAGGAACTCTGAACTCGAGGCTACCAATTTCCCTCACGAATATAGAGAGAGATTAAAGAAACATTATGCTGACACTAAGGTTAGTCTGTATTTTGATCACTAAATAATCTATTATATAGAAAATCTTAAAAAGTCTTATTAGATAGTTTCTATAATTTCAAATGAATTCACTTCCAAATAAGTTATTTTTCACAAAAGGGGTAGGCAGACATAAAGAGAGACTGACTAGTTTTGAGCTTGCTTTAAGGGACGCTAAGATAGAAAAGTATAATCTAGTTGCCGTTTCAAGCATTTATCCACCCGGGTGCAAAATTCTCTCGGTAGAGGAGGGGATAAAATATCTTAGACCTGGAGAGGTCGTTCATTGTGTAATGGCTAGGGCTGAGACAAATGAAAACAACAGGCTTATTGCTGCTTCTATAGGATTGGCTATTCCTTCGGATTCCTCGGCATATGGATACCTTTCAGAACATCATCCTCATGGGGAGAATGAGAAAGTTGCTGGAGATTATGCGGAAGATTTGGCCGCAAGTATGCTTGCAGATATGCTGAATATTCCTTATGATGATAGCTTAGGATGGAGCGAAAGAGAGCAGATATACAAGATGTCTGGACAAATAATAAGAACTAGAAATATCACTCAATCGGCTGAAGGAAAAAGCGGCCTTTGGACTAGTGTTATTTCTGCGTGTGTTTTTGCCGATTATGAGAAACCTCAAGCTTCTTAATTAATAAACATATTCAGCTTCTTTTTGAGATCTTATGTGAATACCCATTATGTCACTACTTCTGGAAGGTCACAAAATAGAAAGATTTATAAATAGGCTTTTTATGTTGTTACTATGGAGTTAAAAGATATTTCACACAATTTGACTTTTTCCACAGTGGAAAAGCCAGGAAAAACCACTAATAGCGACGAGTCTATTCAATCAGTTGGAAAGGAGAGAATTAATTCTCTTAAACAGCTTGTTGGAGAGATAGAGTTTCTTATCTTAGAGAGAGAAAGACTTAGCAAGCAAATTGTTGACGAAACTGAAAAAATAAAAACAGAGATTCAGAACTTTCTTTTGAGTTCTGAGGCTGTTGATTCTGAAGATTTTAAGGAAAGGAATGGTCTTAGGAATAAACAGATTGATATTTCCGAATTGCAATTAAATGAGAAAGTTAACTGCTGGAGAGACGTAGCTCTTTTGAAGAAAGAACTAAGAGAGAGGGTGAAAGAGCTTAACGAAAAGGAAGAGAGAATGGCAGTTTTCGAGAAAATACTTTACTAAGATGACATTAACTGACGAACTTAAGAGCGGAGAAGTTGAACTTCATGGAATAAAACCAGACGAATTTGATTTCTATAGCGAGATGTACACTCCCCTTTTAAGAAAAAATTCTAACTATGATCTGGCAAACATAGTCATGAATTATGAACAAAAAGAACATGATGAAGATAGTTTTAATGAAGTTAGTCATACTGAAGAGTTTGCAAGATATTCTGTGGCTGTGGATATCTTAGAGGAAAGGGTGAAGTATGCTGGACAGGGAGACAAGAAACCTGATTATATTCCTCAGGGAAGTGAAATTTCAAGTAAACCTAGTCCTCAATCTATTCAAACTATTAAATCAAGGACAAGATCTAAGCCTGCATCAATGAGGCAGCCAGAATTTGCCTTTGCTCATTGGAAAGGGAGTTAAGATGAAATCTTGTCAAGCAGATTTACGAACAATGGGAAGGTGTGAATTAACAATTTCAACTGATGGATTTAATGCTTATTCAAAATTTGCTGCCTTTGATAAAAACTCTAGGATTTTGGCCGAGCGAATTATTCAATCTCATGAGGGAATAGATATTATGAATTCTCTTGTTGGATTGGGGGTTTCGAGGGGTGTTGTTTCACAAGAAATGCTCAAGGGAAAATCTGCAGTGAAGTATCAATTGGATATTCCTTATACTACTTCTGGTGGAGAACAGCTTAGAGACAAATATTTCTTAGTTGTTGAAACAGAAAATCCTCTTAATTTCCCAATTGTAAATAGAACCATGCCTAGGATTGAGGGAAATTAAAATGAACACAGCGCTATCAGTCGAAGATATATGTAGAAAGCTTAAGCCTGTTTTTGGAAAGAAAATAGATGAGATTTACATGAAGTATGCTATGGCTGAGTCAAGAGAAGAGAAAGACGACATTGCACATCTCTTGAGCGCATTGTATCAGAAAAATCTTAACGAGCTTCTTGACCATAAGGTTCTTTTAGAGCCACCTAAAGAGAAAGATGTTAGTGGAGAGTACCCTCTAGCTTCTGTTAGCTATTCTGACAAGAAACTTTATCCTTTTAGTTTAAGGGAGAGAGATTGGTGCAGACACGTCTGTATTACTGGGATGAGTGGAAGCGGAAAGACGACTCTAGCTTTCAATATCTTGCAGAATTTTATTGATCATGATAAGCCGTTTTTGGTTTTTGATTGGAAGAAAAGCTTTAGACCGTTAATGCTATACGGAGATGACGTAATGGTCTTCACCATTGGAAACGATTCTGTAAGCAATTTATTTAAGATGAATATCAATCAGCCGCCTAAAGGAGTAGATCCTAAAGAGTGGATAAATGTTCTCTGCGATCTTTTGGCTGAAAGCTTTTTTGCCTCTTATGGAGTTCATAAAGTTCTATTGGAAACTTTAGATGAAGCTTTCACAACATTTGGAGTTTATGAAGGAAGTAATAATTATCCGACATGGGACCATATTAAATGGTATTTAGAAGAAAAGTTCAAGAAGATAAGAGGAAGAGAGTCTGGATGGGTTGAGAGTGCTATGAGAATTGCAAGCGTTCTTACCTTTGGAAATTTCGGCAAGACATGTACTTATAAGGGAGAAGACAGCTTGACTGTTGAAGATCTCTTGGATAAGAAAGTTATATTAGAACTTAATACACTTAGTAGCGTAGAAAAGAAATTCTTTTGTGAGTTTGTTCTTACTTACATTTACAAGATGAAGAAAGCGAGCCCAAAGGTTTTTGACGGAAGTTTTGATCATGCGATTTTAGTTGACGAAGCACATAATATTTTCCTTAAAGAGATTACAAGATTTACAAAAGAATCTGTAACTGACATGGTTTATAGGGAAATGAGAGAATACGGAACAAGCCTTATTTGCTTAGATCAGCATATATCAAAGTTAAGTGATACAGTCAAGGGGAATAGTGCATGCAGCATTGCATTTCAACAACAGCTTCCCGCAGATATATGGGATGCTACATCTTTAATGCTTTTGAAAGACCAGAAGAATTACTTATCTATGCTTCCTGTTGGTTCTGCAATTGTGAAACTCTCAGAGAGATACACCTCTCCGTTTTTGATAGAAGTTGCTCCCGTTCCATTAAGGTCTAATCATGTTACTGATGAACAGGTTGTTCTAAGAACCAAAACTCTTGTTATGGGGATGGAAGTTGAAAAAGGAAAAGATAAAGAATTTGCCAAGGCACTTGTTCCCGAGCAGAAGCCAGTTAAGATAGTTCATAGCCATAATGAGCAGTTGACTGTTGAGGACGATATTGACGATAAAGAGGAGTGGAAAACCCTGGAAAACCCTAAAATAAGTGAGCGAGAATTAGAGTATGAAATAGTCGTTCCTGAAAAAATAGCAAATGACGATGTAGTAGAAGAATTTGAAAAACTTGAACTTATTATTTCAGAAAAAGATAATAGTTTTATGAGCCCTTGCCAGAAAATTTTGTATAATTTTGTTTCAAAGAGATTAATGGAAGGAGGTAATCTTTCAAGCCTTGAAAATGAGCTCGAAATGTACAAAGAAGATGGAAAGTATAATTCTTTAGATGTTTCAATTGTGATAAACCAGGCCTTAAAAGATGAGTTATCTAAGACGGTAAGCATTCAAGTAAAATCTAATGGGGATAATGTCACTACTTTAGACAAGGGAAAGATTTATAAAGAAACAAAGTCATCACAAAGTGGTAACTTTAAGCATGCAGACAATACGCAAGAAATGTTTTTATCTTTCTTGCGCGAAAATCCATCGGCGAATGTCGGAACTGTTGAGATATACAAGAGACTTGGATTGTCTTCTAGAAAAGGAGACAAAATCAAAAGCGAGTTGCTTAACAGTGGACTTATAATCGTTGAAGAACGTAAGAACGACAAAGGATGGAAGAAAATTATCAAATTAGCTTAATCACATCACTATCATAATACATACAACTTCATAAACACAAACAATCACCTCGGAATACCTCATTGAGCTATTTCATTAGACCTAGCACATTTCTTAGAAACAACACGAAACCACACCCTCGAAAATTTAACTGTAAAACCCCGGAAAAGCCTGAAATTCCACCTCATTAACACACAACTCGCACAGGCACGAAACAAAACTCACACACAGCAATCACGAATTCACGAACGCGCGAATTCAATCAAACACGAACAAAAAACCAAACAACACAGATTTAATACGATTCATAGGCTTCATCGGACTTATAGAGAAATAACACGAAGCACAAATCCTTAACAGGAAACAACAAACAATAACAGGACTTATAGACAAAGGGGAACTGAAATGAACTCGTTAAAAACAATGTTATGGGGCGCTCTCATATTGTTTCTACTCATTTGGCTCGCCACTCCATTTCTCACAGGCTTGTCATTTACTCTCTGTTTTGTCATTTCTATAGTTGCAACTTTGGTTTATCTCTTCCTCGCTTCACTCACTGAACTATTCTTGTGATCACGACTCAAGAGTTGATACTTACACACACAGGCATTAACAGGATTCACAGGAAAGGGAGATAGTGTGACATATAACATGTTTCTTCAGGCTTGGGGAGGTGTATTTTACCTTCTCAACAAGATCTTTTTCTCTCGCGCGGAAAGATGCGAAGGGGAAAAGAAACGAATATGGATGATTTCTTCATGGGCAGTGTATCTAATAGGCATGCCTGCCTGGGTTTACATTTTTGTTTCAGGACACAACTGGATGGCAGCATGTGTTGAGGCGGGTGGAGCACTTTCAATGATACTTGGCTTAGTCACTGTAATAAAAAAAGGCCAGGGAAATCCAAAGCTACTTGATAGGCTTGCTCTCATTGCTGCGATAGTAGGCATTGCTATAAGTCTTTACGACATTGGCTTTTTCGCCAGAGTCACACAATATCCTGAGCTAGGGGTTGTGATTGGCTTTTTAGGAGGAACATATCTCCTTGCAAGACAAAGATCTTCTGGATATATTTGGTTCATGCTTATGATTTTTTCAAACGCAATTCTCATGGGCATGAAGGAGAACTGGTGGCTGGTTGCTCAGCAGATAATCTCACTCGGATTCATTATTGATGCCTACGTGGTGAGCCGTAAGAAGAATAGCTAATTCAGAGATTACAGAGTTCAAACAGGAAACAAAGAAAACAGCTGGTCTAAGGCCGGAAATAAGTCCTAGCGGATGATAGCCCGAGGGGTTCAACTCCCTTACCAGCTACCAAACATTCACAGGTTTCATAAGTGCATATGACAAGGAGATTTTAAATGCAGAATCTTCCAGTTCCAATTCAATCTTCTCTGCCTGCACAAGCAGAGAGTAGGCTTCCAGATCTCACGGGAACTCGTGCTCTTCGTCATTATCACCATGCGCGACCTTCCAATCGTCGCAGAATTCTCGTTCCTTTTTCGATCAATCTCGATGGTGGTTGGAGACAAAAGGGAAGAGTCACAGTCATCAATTCAAAGGCACCGAAGCTTCGTGCCAGACCCGGAGAGTTCGTAGAACTCAACGGCGAACTTCTCAAGAAGTACCAAGACAAGTTGTGGGAAGTGATTTATTGCTTCCGCGTCAAGGGCGATCACAACTGGCGCTACTGTCTTTCTGTTCGCAAGTCTGTTATTCAGGATGATGGAAAAGATGAAATCGGTAAGGCTCTTGATTCTCTCGGATGCGGTTCTAAGACTCCAAGAGTCATCTATGGTCAGTTCATGGATGACATGGCCGCTTTCAACTTCTTCGCAGATATTCCCCATCACGGTGATTCGATTGTTCTCACGAATCAACAGATGTTGAGTGGGAATGTCAAGGTTGTGAGTTCTGGTACGGTGAACTCAAATGCTGTTGTCGTGAGATAGCCTAGTAACAAACAAACAGCAAATAGGCAATTAACGAGTTAACCAAGGAGAATGAAAATGCTGTGCATGAAGACTATCCGGGCCCGTCATCACGGACGTCATACTCACGACAAGAATGGAATCCACCTCTCTCCAGCCTTTCTTTTCGATCTTCCAGGATCGGTTCATCGCATTCGCGGAAGTCGCACTCACATTGTGAAGCAGGTTGTTGGTGTCGAATTGAGTCAACACGCTCACACTTCGTGGGATGATTTGGCGTGGGAAGATCGCGATGATTTCTTTCGTTGTGAGGAAGACGATCGTGCCTATGACATGATGCTCCGCGATGAAGATGAAGAGTTCAACGCAATGTTTGGCGATGATCATCATGGTTTCGACATTCCTGATGATCTCGGCGATGAGTGGCCTGGAGTCGAGAGATCGACACTCTGGCTCATCGATGAATTTCGCGAAGACGAGTACGAGCCTATTTTTTCTTCTCAGGAGAAAGGCGAGTGTTCGGTATGCGGCAAAGTGGTTTTTGTTCTTTGCGGAGTTGTCGAAGTTCATGATGTTCAAGACACTCACGTTCGCTGCGATGGTTCGAACCTCGCGCCGTAGTGCGTTGTCAATCAACTGATTGAATCATGAAGTTAACTGAAGGAGAACTACTATGGAATTGAGCATTACTCAATTCTTGGGTTTTGGGTTTCTTCTTTTTCTGGATTATGTTTAACTACGGTTTGTTGACGGTCATCATAGTCCACTTTTTGTATGATTTCTTGATAGATATCATCGCTTATGTGGACGCGGTGATTGAACGAAGGAATGGACATGTTTGAAAACGCAGTAAACCCTGGAGAAACAAGTTATGAAAACGTTTGCAGTCGTGCTCATCGCTGCCTTCTTTGTGATCGGATGCTCTAAGAGGCCTGAAGAGAAGATTACGAAAGTGAAGGAACAGCTTAACTACTTTGCCCAGTCTCACAGCGACACTGTTGATACCAAATCGCTGATTCGCATTGTTGAACTCAAAAATCGCGCCAAGCAAGAGATTGAGGCGCAAGATTCGAGGTTTGCTCTTTTCAGATCTTATATGAAAGGGACTGAGATGCTTGATTCTCTATTGTTCTTGATCGAGAACTTTAGGGATGCTCCGGCGGAAGTCCCTCCTTCCCGTTTGCAATGGTAATTGATCAGCTTGGCAGGAAAGACAGGATCCACAGAGACGAGGAAAGATAGGAAACAAACGAAACACAACGGAAGGAAAGAAATGAAAACTATATGGGATCACATCACGACGGTGTTTGTAACTGCCGTGGCAATCGTTTTTGCGGTTGGTTTTTACGCAGCTTCCAATCTCGAGTATGTGTATCCTCTTGGGCTAATTGTCGACTGGAGTCAGAATTTTGAACGCATCGATACCACCATCACTGTTGACTTCGTCTTTTCTGATGGTGTTGAAGGTGAAGCACCAGTCTATCTCTCTTCATATTCTTCAGTCTGTCGAGAGTACTTTGATGAGTTTGTCAGCACTCTTGTTCGACCATGCGTCCAAGGGAAGATGTCATCTGTTTCTTCAGGGAGATTTTTAAGTCTCGCTGAATCTGCAGATTCTGTTCTATACTCTACAGATTCAACGTATTATGACTCGGTTAAATCTCAAATTAATCGTGTTCGCTCTAAAATGGAGATGTTGCTTTGTCAGCTCTCTATAGACGCGGACATCAGGGGGCAAAGTCCTGAAGAACTTTGTCTGTTTGTCCATTCCTATGAAATAAAGGCGAAGCAATCCAAAAACATCACTGTTTCGTGGCGTCTTAGGGATGATGTTGTCTTCAGTGCTACGATGAAGAAATGGAACATCGAAGCTGCAGGTGATTCTCGTATCGCTGAGTGCTATGCGAACGCAATTAAGGGAACGGCCGCAAACTATGATTTCAGTGAGAGTGATGGCGATGCGGTTGTGCGTTTTAAGGATGCTGTCGAGAGAGAGTGTCTAACTTCGTGTGGAGTTTCAACCAATTTGATTCTTCTCTCTTTCCCAGACAATGTCTTGCCTGGAGGCAAGGCAATCAAGTTCTTCAAATTGGACTACGACTGGCTGGATCAGATCCATAAAGATGTGTCTCAGTTCTAATCACAACTCACACTGTCAGAGTTCTACAGGAAACACAAACGAAGTACAACGGAAGGAAAGAAAAATGAAACGCTTTTTTGCAATCACGTTAGCCGTAGTTTTTTTGGCTTGCTTTTTCTCACTCAACTCGACGTACGCTCAGGAGTGGAAAGGTCTTGAGATTTTGTCTATTGTCAAAGTCAAGGATGTTCGCGGCGACAATACTTTCAGTTTTGTCGGGAGCCGATTTGGCGTTCCGCAGAACAACATCTCTATTTACTTCGCGAAGGCTGGACTCACTCACACATTTTCTCGTGCATTTGAGTTTGGGTGGGAAGCGGGCTTCACGAGCGGGTTCTTTGATCGCGACGCTATTTTGATTGCGGTGAATACAAAGTTCAACGTTTCAGACTTCTCGCTCTATGGATTCAGCGAGGGTTATCACACACTTGCTGGAGTTGGGGCAACTTTTTCGGGTTTCGGGCTTGAGCACAATTCGAGGTTTCATGGACGGGACCTTATCATAGGGTTTGGATCTGAGGTGCTTTCCAGATTCGACCATGGAACTAATTATGTCCGCTCGAATGCGTGGATCGGTCCGCACTTGTTTCACGGGCTTGGAAAAGGATGGGATTCGGAAATTGATGTGTGGAGATTGTGCCATCCATTTTTCGATGGAGTTCAGGGATGGTCTGGACGTGTGATGATCAAGAAGACCGTCGATTTAAGCTCGATGTAATATGTAGTGTTCTTTCTTCATGAGTTTTAAAAGTCAACAGGTTTTACAGGCAGTTCAGATTAACAGTCTTTAACAGGCAGGGACATAGATTCCTGCGAGGAGGAAGTATGGCTGCAATGATTAACATCGCTCGTATCGAAGGTGCCCACCCGGAATTTCAGGTCGTGAGCACTTCTGGTTCAAGCCCAGATTTTTTCCAAGCGCAACGTTTGATGAAGCGTCGTTGGGGTGGCCATGCCGATCCGACCACAAAGATTCACGTTGTGCTCGTCCGCGAGAAGAAGTAGATTCAAATCGGCGTTTAGAGTTCACGGGAAGCCCGCAGTTTCACAGGTAGTTAACAGGTTTCAGCGTCGCTTATGGATAAGCGACAACCATGGAGGGTCGTAACATGTCAGTGGAGCAAATCAGCAGCAACGAGTGGAGAATTTGCGACGGGGCCAACATTGTTTGTGTCAAGGCCTATACACTCGTCGGAGCCATCAGGTTGTTCTTCGAACAGCGTAACGCCCGCTAAGTCTCGCTGAGAAGTTTAGGCGAAAAGCAATGAGCAACAAACATTCACCTAGGCTGCTTGGGTTGCTATACTTGAGCAGCTTACGAAAATCCCCGTCTGGATCAGATTCCGGGTCTTCGTGATCGTCGGACCGATGACTCTTGTGACAAGAAGAAGTAAGAAACTAAAACAAAGAAGCATACCAACTGAAATTCAAATCTGGAGGAAGAAGATGAACAAATTCAGCCTCATGGTGGCCTTGTCAGCAGTTGTTTTGCTGCTGGGATTTGGATGTGATCGCGGCTACAAAGTTCAGGAAGTGGAGTATAACGTGAGGTCTGTGGAAGGTTGCCTGAGATACATAAAGGACAACTACAAGGCCCACGATGTCACAGAAATCGTTGACAGGTTCTTTGAGTTGGCCGGGAAGAGATATCCAGAGTTTCTCGATTCAGCCGGATTGTCTATTTCCGATCTTCTGAAGATGCACGATGAGTACCTGACTGAAAACCTATGGACACTTTATCGGCAGTCAAAAGATTCATGCCAAGTGAGAAGCGTGAGGAGAGAGATAGAAGAGATCAAGCATCTTGAGAAACAGCTCAAGACGACTGAGTTCGCGAAGCTCGGTCTCACAGAAGAGATGTTGACTTCCTGTATGCTTGAGGGAGAGATTTGGCCAACGAGGAAGTTACTCGAGGAAATAAAAGCCAACGCTCTCACAAGTGACTATTCGGATGCAATTGATGGGATCAGGACTCTGGAGGCTGAAGCTTCTTGGGGTTGGGAGGATGTTCCCATCACACTTGATAGTCTTCTTGTTCTTGAGATCAATTCTAAATTATCACATGGCAGAGCATCTATTAAGAATGCGACTGTCTATGCGGACTTAGGTGATCAGAATAGACTTGTGGAAACATTCTCAGACCTTAGAGATCTCCTGTTCAGGATGAGTGCATCTTATGCAGGTACACATCCTGCGTGGGATCAAGGTTTCAAGGAGTTCAATGATTTTTTGTCTGAGCCTTCAAAGAAGACTTACATTCGAAGGGCTTCTGAAGTTCTGGCATTTGAGGCTTTGTTTGTCGTGAGAACGAGAACCCCCAAGAACTGGAGGTTCTACCAACAGGGGAATCCAGTTTTTAAGTTCAAGAAATATCAGGAAGAGTCCGAATATCCCCTCGAGCATTTTCTCATCAGCGAGAAAGAGCTTGCAATATGGACGCGAAAGTGGAGTTGAATTTACCACGTTCGTTAAAAGAATATGTGAGGAGAAAATGCCACATCCAGTGATTCCGAAGGGATCTCTTCTAGAGGTGCACCTTTCTTGTGCGGTTGGAAAGCCTCATGAGAAAAAACGCTCTATCAACGTCGAGCGTGAAACAACTATCGAACAGATCATGGAGCAGTACGGTTTGTCGATTGGCGTTGTCAAAGGATGTAATATCTTCCTGAACGGGGTACGCGTGCCTTCGTCTGCAAAGATCAATGAAGGCTGCTCCATTGAGTTCACGAATCCCGATTTCAAGATTAAGGTAAAGAAGTAGCTCTTTCACGCAATGAAATAACGAGGAGATCAAGCAATGAAATTCTCTCGTTGGATCGCGATTATGTTTGTTTTCGCGATTCTGTTTTTCTCCCCCAATCATTTGGCTGTCGCACAAGATTCATCGTGGTGTGATGGCTTTGATCAGTACGCTCACGGAACTTCTCTTCCCCCTCCCTGGGTCTTGTCGGGAAACACTGGCGGAGCTTGGATTGATTCTACGACTGGCTCTCAATCTGACAATTCTTTGAGAATGTATGGGAGTGTCGGTGGATGTTGGGGTGTTGTTGCAGTGAGAGAGTATTTCGGCTTTCCTCTCTCTATTTCCCTGGCCGTGAAGAATGGGACTGAGGACCTTTACGGTTGCCATCCTTTTCGCGCTCAATTGGGCTTGAGGTCTGGAGGAACGCACTGGTCGAATTGTCCGTGCCCGGCACTTGTACTCTTTATGGAGAATGGTGATGTGGAGATAAGAATTCCTCCATCCTCTCCCCGAGTTTTTTCAGGCTACTCTCTTGAAGAGTGGCATACTGTAAGTTGCTCTTTGTGGTTGCCCGGAGATTCTTTTCTTCATTCGGTAATTTGGATTAATGGAGATTCTCTTGGCGAGTTCACAATGCCTGAAGAATCTTGGATGCACGATCCCGCTTACATTGATTTATCTTCACAAGAGGGCACGGTTTGGTTTGACAATGTTTGCGTTAACTCATCAATTCTGCCAACACCTTCTTTTGCAGCTGGAGACAACAATTGCGATGGTATTGTGAATATTGTGGATGTCATCTTGGAGGTTGACTTTGTATTTCGGGGCAGACCCTCTCAACCGCCGTGCTGTGAAATCGAATGAACGCATTTACACAAACTGGCGAAGCCAGAAGGAGAAAACCGTGAAGTCGTTTTTTGGATTCTTGATGATCCTCGCAGCAATCTTCATGGGATTGTATGTTGGGGTCTGGATTTGCATCGTGGGCAGTATTGTCGATGCAATCAATTTGATTAAAGGGAGTGATCCCGCAACTGCAGGAGCTGTTTTCTGGATCTTTGCACGATGGGTTTTGGCGGGATTTGCTGGATGGATCACTTTCATCGTTCTTCTTATTCCTGGAATTGCGTTGTTGAAGGAATAATCAATCAGTTCACGCACCATTTCCGAATTATCTATGTTTCACACTCAAGGAGAAGAAACATGAACACGATTTTTCGTATCATCATCTTTGTCGCGATTCTTGTCGCGATGCCTTTCACGATCGGATTTGCGCAGGTTGTGATTCACGACACTGTGAAGACTGAGGTTCCATCGTATCTTCCGCTTGGCACTGATGTTG
>Ga0209542_10000463_pt1 | contig 97617 bp, 89 predicted proteins | sample RifCSPhighO2_01_FD_184028 | JGI IMG/M metagenome (GOLD analysis project Ga0209542, IMG submission 184028) | Soil microbial communities from Rifle, Colorado - Rifle CSP2_plank highO2_0.1 (SPAdes) (version 2) | ecosystem: Environmental > Terrestrial > Deep subsurface > Rock core/Sediment ...
ACGCCGATGGGGCAGGTGCCCTGTTGCCTGTGCCATGCGATGAGACCGATATTAGTGCTAAAGAGCAGTGCAACAATGACGGCGAGGACAGTTTCCCATTCATGCGACATCGAACGTGGCGGCCCTGCGAGTCCAATCATGTCCAGCATGTTGAGTTCATACGCAAAGAGCAGACCGATCCCGGCGAGCGCGATGAGCGCTCCACTCCAGAACCGGCCTGCTCGAAGGAATGCCATATTCATTGCTGATCAGTGACTTGGTGCAGAGGGCAGTTATCGCCCGTACACGTTGCCGGGCATTGCAGAGGTGCTTTCCCCATGGCGTTCCCTGCAAAGATGAGCGCTATGGAGTACCCGATGGAAACGCAGAGGATAATGGTAGCTGCAAGGAGCCAAACATCCCGATGCGAAAGAGAAAAATTCATAATCAAAAAAATTAAAGACGTCGATCGATCGCTGTCTGGAAATTAGCGAACGGAACGGCACCGGAAATAATTTCGCCCTTGCCATCTTTGCCGATCACCCAGAATCCGGGTGTACCGGAGATGCCAGCAGCTTGGCCGTCGGCCAGATCTTTTTGTACTTCCGCAGCATGTGTTCCGCCATCGAGACAACTATCAAACGTCGCTTGGTTCAAACCAAGACTGCCCGCGTACGTTTTAAGCGAGGGGATATCGAGTGCTGTTTGATTCGCAAAGAGCTTATCGTGCATTTCCCAGAATTTACCCTGATCCTCAGCGCATTCTGTTGCTTCTGCGGCTTTCTGTGCAAAGGGATGGAAGCTGAGCGGGTAATCGCGCGTCACATACTTCACTTTGCCGGTATCGATGTACGTCGATTTGATCTGGCCAAAGGTCTGCGTGAAGTGTCTGCCGCAGAATGGGCATTGGTAATCCGTGAATTCAATGACAGTGACAGGAGCATCTTCTTCTCCGATGAACGGATCATCATCCACCGAAGGTGGATTATTGGAAGGAGCAGGCGCTTGAGGCGTGGGTACTGTCGGCTGGTTTGCAACGGTCGGAGTAGGAGTATCTCCAATGGGGCCGGTGAGGTTAGTCGGGAGACCGCCGCCGAGCGTGTAGCCTACGATGATTCCGGCGAGACCGATCGTGACCGAAAACCAAGGGTTGCCGAATGGAAGAGAGCTTGGAGACTGTGATGACATGGGATAAAAGGGGAAAAGAAATTGAGACAAGAATACGCAAATATCGTACCCGAAGCGAGCAGATGTTTGCGACAAAAAACTCATCCCATCATTCCCTTTTTATCGTTATATGAGCGGCGAGGAGCGCTCCTTCGAAGAGGGGTCCTTTCCGTCGCATTGTTTGGCGTGGTGGTTCTCCGTTGATATCGAACGCGTTGACGGCGATCGAAGAAGGCAAAATTTCTTCCAGAATATTTACTCTGGTTTCCTCCGTAGCAATTTGCTTGATGGAACTTTGTGTAAGCTGCTCGATGCAGGATTCGCCATCTCTGCAGCCGCTTGTCTGTTTCGTTTCGTTTTGATCCGTAGACATATTTTCCGTACGGGAACATTCGATCGGTGCGAGGGACATAGCGACATCATCGTGCCCGAAATTTTCTCCAATCTCGGCTGCGAGCGCATACGGAATACCAGCGAGACCTCCCGTGCATTGCGAGTACCCAAGACTTGCGATAATCGTAAGCGCGATGAGGAAATGCATCGAACGCATCTTTCGTGAAAGTATAGCACATTATTGAGAGGTTCCTTAGGCTTTCTGACAATGGTTCAAACAGAGCGAGAGAATACCGCCAAAGAGGAATCCACACACATAGCTGATCACAATCCCAAGAACGAGTGTGAGCCAGTTCATGCCTGCCCCACTCCAGCCGAAGATGAAGGAACGTAGGAGAATGTTATGAAGATCTCCGAGAACTGGATCGGCTTGCAGGAACAAATATCCGTAGAGCATGCAGAGTATAAAGATGACCGCGAATGTCCGGCTGAAGCCGTGCGCCCACTGTAGTGGCGGGTAGGGAGTGAAACGGATTATGGACATGGTAGGAAGGAGGGAGAAAATAGAAAAGAGAAAATTAGTGACGATCATCATGGGACTTATTATGCGATGAATGATTTCCGTGCCCTCCCATCAGGTGCATGAGTGGACAGGCCAAAATGAACAGCCATGGCAGAATACTCAGGAGAGCTTTCCATTGGAAGAAGTAAGCGAGAATCAGTGTGATGACGAGTCCTCCAAGGAAGATATACGTCCATGGAATGCGAAAACAAGATTTCATGAGTGGGGATGGGAATGATGCGGATGCAAATGGCAGAGGTCATCGAAGACGCGTTCCATCGCTTCTTCGGCCTTGCATGCGGTTTCCTGAATCTTGAGCCCCTTGAATGGTTTGAGTGCGACTGAGGGGCGCATGGCGGAAACAGTCGTGATCCCTGTATCTTTTTCATACAACACAACGTTGCACGGTAACGCGAGTGCGACATCGGGATTCTCTTTCAGTGCTGCGTATGCCATCTGCGGATTGCACGCGCCGAGAATCTTATGTGACGGATGATCCACCCCGAGTTTCTCTTTGAGCTTCGCTTGAATGTCGATCTCGGAGATGATGCCGAATTTCTCTTTCAGCAGGGTTTCGCGCACTTTTGTCTCTGCTTCCTTTAGAGAGAGCGGGAGTGTTATCTTGAAGCTGTAGGAAGTGGCTGACATAAAAGAGTCGGTGAAATGAAGTATTACTGCATCATGCCGGGACGATTGCCGGCTTCATCCATCATCTCGCGCATCATTTCCTCCATTTCTTCATGCTCATCATGAGCCGCCCCGTTCATGCCTGCGTCATGGTCCGTCATCATCTCCATCATCCGCCCCATGTTTTGCATTTGCATGCCAGACATCCTGCCATAGCCGCCGACCCACGGACCTCCGCGTGCGGCAATGGTGAAGAGGCAAACGACCGCTCCGCCGATCATGAGCCAAATCGCCCAATTCTTCAGCTGCGTTGGCGAGAACGTCTTCACTGCAAGGACGATGAGGAAAAGCACGCCGGTGAAGAAGGCAATCACGGAGAGGATGTGCAGTGACCAGAGGACAATAAAACCGAGATTCGAGCCGGTGGTGGTCATCATGGTGAACATAGAAAAGGGAGGGGTAAGAAGGAAAAGTCATTCTACAGTGAACATCCCCATCATGCCATTCGTCAAATGCTCCGCGATGTGGCAGTGGATCATCCAGTCGCCGGGATTCGTGACATCGAGCAGGATGTCCACAGTGGCGTCTTTCGGAACAAGGACAGTGTCTTTCCAGACAAGATTCTCATTACGCTCACTGTTCACTGCGAGCACAAGGAAGCGCTGCCCATGGAAATGAATTGGGTGCTGCATGGGGTGAGCCGAGTCTTTATCATTCACGATGCGGATTTTCACCTTGTCTCCTTTTTGAAAGGAATACTTGATATCCATATTCTCCTTTGCGGATGCTTCGTCGATGAGTTTCCACTGGGTATTTGCTTTGGTGGCGACGGTATTCATCATCGGCATGGCATCTTCCCACTCGATCCCGTCGACGGTACTTCCGTGCTGCATCATGCCGCCATGACCCATTTCTCCCATCATTGCCTGCTTCACAGAGAGATGGATCGTCTGATCCGGCTTTGTATCGAGAAATTGGTCTGCGAATGCAGTATCCGCGACAATGTCGTCATTTGTCCGGAGCGTTGCAAATTGCTCACGGTAGGAGGGAGAAGCCTCTCCACCCGAAACGGTGATGTTGCCGAGCATGTAGCGCTTCGGACCCACATGTTCCAGAGTGATTTGTCCTGATTTTTCAAAAAGTACATCAACGATTGCGCGCTCCGAGGGTGCAATGATGACACTGTCGACAAATTTCTCCGTTCCTAATCGGCCGTTATCTTCGCCGACAAGCTTCATCTTTGCTCCATTGAATGCAATCCTGAATGTGCGCGTGTTAGCCGAGTTGGTAAACAAGAAGCGGATGACGTCGCCACTTTTAGCCTCAGTGAGGAGAGGATCGATTTGACCGTTGACCAGCATCGTATTGCCGAACCGTCCCATGAGCGCATGATCGGCATCTACTTTTCCGTAGGAGAGCGGCAGACCGTTGTTTGCGAGGAGAATGTCATCGAGGAATACAGGCACTTCCTTATTCGCGGAGGCGTAGGCTTCCGCACTCTCTGGCGTGACCCAAAGGTTCCCGTAGAGCCCAAGATCCTGCTGCACATCCTCGCGGACATGGGGGTGGTACCAGAACATGCCTTCGTCCGGTACGGTGACGGTGTAGGTGAAGGAACCGCCGGGTTGAATCGCCTCCTGTGTCACTCCGGCTGCACCATCGAAGCGGTTATCGATCCGGATGCCGTGCCAGTGAACGGTTGTTGGCTGATCGATGCCGTTTTTTACCCTCACCGTAAAAGTGGATCCCTGTTTTGCTTTGATCAAAGGACCCGGAAACTGACCATTGTAGGCATAGAAGGCGAACGATTTTCCATTGATCGTCTTCTTCACGATCTCTGGATTGAGATCGATGGTATCGCCGTCGTTCACTACTAAACTCTGTGAAGGCTTTGCCTCGGGAAGAGTGGAAAGGTTGATGTCTTTGCCCGAAAGTAGCGTCGATGTACTGCCCGCATCAACAGTCCTCTCTTCCCGCATCATGCCGTGGTTCATCTGCTGATGATTCATTCCTCCCATAGTGGATGGTCGCTGAGGGGAGCATGCGGCGAGGAGGAGAGTGACGATGATGAGAAGTGAACGGTGGTTCATGTGGAAAAGGGGGGATGAGGCTGAGTGAAGAGCGAGAGGAGCCAACCGGCGATGAGTCCTGCAAGGATGCTTGTGCCGATTGCTGTCCACATATCCTGTATGGGATATTGGAACTGTGCCTCGAAGAATTGTGAGGAGAAGCCGTAGAGCAATCCTCCATGCAAAAGTCCGACGATCCCTCCGCGGAGCCAGAGAGGTTTCTCTCGAAGGAGATCGATCACGGCGGCGGGTGCAAGGCAGGAAAAGATCATGAGCCAGCCCGGAAAATGATCATGTGGCTGGATGTTCACGGCAGGTGCGAGCTTCTCACCAAAGTTCATGGCTGCCTGCAGCATGAAAATACCCGCGACGGCGCTCGCGCTTCCAAAGCGTCGCATCCGATCCTGCGCGAAGAGAAAACCGGCGGCAATGATCCCGCTTCCGATACCTGCACCGGCGAATCCAACGAGATGATAGGGACCGATCGGTTCCAGCGGGGATGCCAAAAAAAGAGCCAGACTGAGAGCGGATGCGAGAGTGACGCTCTGCATGAGGTGGCGGGCGATGAGATCTTCATCTTTCCGTAAGTGTACAAAAAGGAACAGAAAGCTTCCGATGAGGGCAAGCGCGAGTATGACATGCGGCGGGCTCCAAATGATGAGCGGGCTATTCACAGGTTCTACGCCAAAGATGCGATGCCAAAGTTCATCGAACGGCGCGGAGGCGGGTATGAGAAAGAGAACGATGGCAAGCCACTTCATGGATTGTTCCCTCGTCTCCCACCAACCGTAGAAGCCCGTCGAAATCGCGACAATAACAGAGGTGTAGAGCAAGAGATGTGGCGATGACCAGAATGTTTCGCGTCCGAGTGCGCCATGCCACCACACATCCCATGTGCCCGCAAGAACAGCGGAGAAGAGGGAGATGGTAATGAGTCGAATGAGTGAGGTGCGTGCAATCATTTGTACAGGGGTAAGGAATCACCTGTTCGAATTGAAAGCGCAAGAAATGCTGAGCATGTTGCGAAGAGAGCCATGATCGCAAACGTCCACGAGAAGCCGATGCTGACGATGGCAATGCCGCCCAGGAATGCTCCGAGCGCTTCGAACATCGAGCGGTAGCCATAGAACTTCGCATATGTCGCACGCTCCTGTCCGGTCTGGAGCGAGGTTGCAATGACGGTGCTCCATGAGGGATTGAGGATCGTATCTGCAAGTGCGAGCCAGCCTTGAATCACGAAGAGCCAGATCGGAGCATCAATGATGATGTAGGCAAGATAGGCAACCGTGTACATCATGTAGCCGCTGAAGAGAATCGGACGATGCGGAAGATGTTTGTCGTTGAATTTCGCGAAGACGAAGTACAAGATACCTCGGAGGAGCGCATAGAATCCTATCGAGAAGCTCGCATCAATAAGTTGTCCACCGATTCTTTGAACATAAATCGCATACACAGGCGCGAGGATGTTGAGCCCCATGTGGATGAAAATCGAACTGCCGAGGAGGAGGCGAATATTGCGGTGCACTCTCGTGGAGTTAGGAACTCAGTATCGTAAACAGAAAGAACGCCACTGTGAAGCCCACGGCCATGACGATCGGCGCAAGACCAGAAATCCAGTTGCGTTTCGTTGGATGAAATCCTTTGAGGAGCAGGGAATTACTGACAACCGAGACCGAGCTCATCGCCATTGCGAGGCCTGCGAGCTCTGGCCGAAGCGTGAGGCCGAAACCGGAGAGCACTCCTGCTGCAATCGGAATGCCGAGAACGTTATAGAAGAGTGCAAAGAACATGTTTTGCCGAATTTTCGAAACCGTTGCACGGCTTAAACGAATCGCAGTCGTGACATCGCGGAGATCATTCTTTACGAGGACGATGCCCCCGGTTTCCATTGCGATATCCGTTCCACTCCCCATTGCGATTCCAAGATTAGCCGCTGCAAGTGCCGGGCTATCGTTGATGCCATCGCCGACCATTGCAACGACTTTGCCGCTTGTTTGGAGCTTTTTCACTTCGTTCGCTTTTGTCTCCGGTAATACTTCTGCGAGTACATGATCGATCCCTGCCTGAGTGGCAATCGCTTTTGCAGTGCGAGCGTTATCGCCGGTGATCATGTAGACCGTGATCCCCATTTTTTTGAGCGAGGAGACTGCCTCCTTCGAGGTCTCCTTCATTTGATCTGCAACGGCGATGATGCCGATGATCTCTTTCTCATTTGCGAGGATCATTGCTGTCTTTCCTTGGCTCTCGAGCGTTATGAGTTTTGCATCTACCTCTCCAAGAGGCAGATTGATCTTTGCCATAAGTGCGCGATTGCCGAGCGAATAGAGAGTACCTTCCAATATTCCTTCGACACCGTGCCCGGGAATGGCGCGAAATGCTTCGACAGAGCTCAGCGCGACATTGTTTTGTTTTGCATGCTGCACGATGGCATCAGCGAGTGAGTGTTCGGAGCCTTGTTCCAATGAGGCAGCAATTCGGAGAATATCGGTGTCTCGTAGTGGCGTTGTATGCAACGCCTCTACAGAGGTGATGATGTCCGTCACCTCCGGTTTTCCCTTTGTGAGTGTTCCCGTCTTATCGAACACGACTGTATTAATCTTCCGTGCTGCCTCCAGTGGCTCTCCTCCTCGAATCAAAATTCCATATTCTGCGCCCTTGCCTGTGCCCACCATGATCGCAGTCGGTGTTGCGAGGCCGAGTGCACAGGGACAGGCAATGACGACGACCGAGACAAACGCGAGAATCGCGTATGCTAGAGTTGCGCCGAGCATCATCCAAGCACCCAATGTAATAAGGGCAATGATAATCACAGCAGGAACGAACCACGAAGAAACCCAATCGGCGAAATCTTGGATCGGGGCCTTGGAGCCTTGAGCGTCCTCCACAAAACGGATGATCTGTGCGAGCGCCGTGTCGCTCCCTACCTTTTCCGCGCGGAATTCGAGCGAACCATGTGCGTTCATCGTAGCGCCAAAAACGCGGTCTCCTTCCTTTTTCTCCACGGGGATGCTTTCCCCCGTGAGCATCGATTCATCCACAGCAGAATGTCCACGGAGCACAATGCCATCAACAGGGATTTTTTCTCCCGGCCGAACAACGACAGTGTCTCCCGCATGAACGTCTTCGATTGGTACGTCGATCGTATGACCATCACGAATCACGCGTGCGGTTTTCGCCTGAAGCCCCATCAATTTTTGAATTGCGTCCGATGTTGCGCCTTTTGCTCGCGCCTCCAGCCACTTGCCGAGGAGGACGAATGTGATAAGGAGCGCTGCGACTTCAAAGTAGAGATCTTCGTGTGCTCCGATTAATGACTGTTCATTTGTCCAATGAATAAAGATATTCCATACGCTGTAAAAGTATGCGGTCGAAGTTCCGATTGCAATGAGACTGTCCATGTTGAACGTCTTCATTTTGAGCGCGGACCACATGCTGTGGTAAAAACCAGCGCCGAGCCAGAACTGGATGGGGGTTGCAAGAATGAGCGAGGTGATGCCCATCCAAGGCTCGACAAATTCGACCACCGGAAGTGATGGAATAAATGTTCCAAGCATGAAATAGAGCATCGGGAGGCTCAGCAGGAGTCCGATGAGGAATTTTTGCCGATACGTTCGGATTTCCTGCGCCCGTCGTTCCTTATCATTCGCACGATCTGAGGCATTTGCTATTGCCGCTCCATATCCTGCTTTTTTTACAATATCGATCAAGAGTGGAACGGAGGCTTGAGCGGGATCAAAGAGAATTGCCGCCTTCGCGGAGGCGTAGTTCACATTGATGTCGATAACGCCATTCACCTTCTTCACCTTGCGGGTGATGATAGCGGCGCAACTTGCGCAGTGCATGCCGGTGATGGCGAGTGTGGTGCGTTCGTTCTTCACGATGCAGAGGGAGAATGAACGCTGTACTCCGATCCCAATTCTTCGATGGAAGCTTTCCATTGATCAATATCAAAATCATCTTCGTGAATCAGCGTGACGATCTTGCGCTCCAAATCTACATTGGTATCCGTGACTTCGGAGAATTCACTGCTGACGTCTTTAATCAGAGAAGCGCACGATGCGCAGTGCATGCCGGGGATGGAAAATGTTGTTTGCATGGAGAGAGGGGGGAATTAGAGAACACGGATAGTGCCGCGGATCATGCCCATAGAGCAGGTGAACGTGATATCGCCGCGTGTCGTGGAAGTGAATTCAATCACATTCATTCCTTTCTTGAGTGGTTGATTGATTTTAAGATCCGGAACCACAAGTCCGCTTGTACATCCGCTGGCTTGTGATCCATCGATTGCCCATCGCACAGGCGATCCTGCTTGCACGGTGAGTTCGTTTGGTACGTAACTGGATGGTGTCACACGCATCGCAATTTCTTGTATGCCTGTTTTCTTTGGTGCGCCGATAGCAACTTCTGCGTTTCCTCTTTGTTCCAGTATCTGCGTGAAATTGATATTCGCAAGAGCCATTCCATTTCTCAAATTGAAGATCGAGAGAAGAAGGACAAGAACTCCCGCAAAGTGGATGAAGAGGTGAGATGTTCTGCCTGTGGCTTTGGAGGAAATGAAGCTGATACCAAGCAGCGATGGTAGCGTGCCGAGCGCAAAGAGGAACATCGTCGTGGCTCCCCCCACGAAGCTCCCTGAGGCGAGTGCAACAAGTTGCAGGGATTGCGTGAATCCACAGGGAAGGAAGAACGTGAGAGCGCCGAGCATGAGCGGGGCCAATGGATTTCTGCTTTCGGAAAGCCGAGCGATTTTGTGCCCTAGTTTCTTTGGGAGACGGATCGGGAAACTCCCTTTGGGAATGATGGTGAGCATGGTGAGTGCGAGCCACAGCATCACAAGCGCGACAACGATATTCGTATAGCCAGTTGCAGCCGGACTCAAGACAATTGATTTTCCAAGGACGCCGACCATTCCACCGAGAACAAAGTACGATGCGAGTCGACCGATATTAAAATGGAGGAGGGGAGTGAATTTTTCCCACACAGTTTTCGCACGATGAATTTCGTTGTACTTTGCTGCGATGGCGAGCAGGAGTCCTCCCGTCACTGCCAAACAGCTTGAGGTTCCCGCAACGAGGCCGATGAGAATAATACCCGTAAACGAGAGGGTGGTCTCCGCTGTGGGAGCGAGTGAAATAAGATTGAATGCTTGGAGAACTTTGTAGACAGCGAAGATAATGAGGAGCGAGCAGCCGATTTCGATCCACTTCTGTTCGGCAGGCGCTACTGTTTCCGTTGTCGGCGTATCTTCGTTTTCGAGTGAGTACCCTGCTTCGTGAATGATGGCAGCGAGGTGATCGATACTTGGAGGTGATTCTGTATCCAGCACGAGCGAGGCGGTATTTTTTCGGTGATTCACTGCGACGTCTTTAACGCCCGGAACGGCTCGAAGTTTTCGTTCGAGGAGGATTTCACAGCTTCCGCAGGTCATGCCTGCAATATGGAGGGTGAGGTGGTGAGGCGAATTGTGTGGCATAGGGATCGGGGAAAATCATAGAGAAAAACGGCCAGTAAAACACTGGCGGCTTATCAGTAATATTTTTTTTCACAGCAGGAGGACAGTGCTCTTGGATAAGAATGTTAATGGCAAATGAATAGTATTTGCGAGAGGGAGGAGAGACGTTGATTCGCTTTCATCAAGTACAATGTCGGCAGGCATCATTGCGACCGTCGTTTCCACAGTTTGAGGCGCAAAGGTGAGGGGATCAGGACTTTTTACACTGATACAATTTCCTGCACAGAAAGCATCATGATCAATCGGTTCATGCGTTGCCATGCAATCCGGACAATCCGATGGAGTCATCAATCCCTCGTGCGCGAGCATTACTTGCGTATTTTCCGTGGCGTATGCCGTGTGCATCATGCACACGGGACCGAGAGTCATATGGAACGCCAATGCGGCAAGGAGGAGGAAACGCATGTGCGAGAGATTATCATAATCACTTTCGCCGATAACTGTCAAATCGTACAGGTTTTCACTGGAACGAGTATACGAAAGAAGATGGCGCCCTTATTCTCACTCACCGAGGACACACGGTACCTCCGGATCTGCTATGCAATTCTCAGTCGGGGGATCGCCGCGCCATGGACAGGTTTTGGAGTAGAGGCATGCATCATCCGTCATTGCATTTTTTTGAGCTTCGATTTTCTTCATACTTTCCTCATCGTCATTTTGGAATGTGAGGAGAATCTGATCCATGTCTTCGAATTCAAAGTGTGGATCCCATGGAACTTCTTGCCATTCGTTTTCGATGAGTGGCCGGTGACGCACGAACATGCGCCAACTCTCTCCAAGTTCGTTCGGGCACAGATCCACGCCCGTATCGAGGCGCATGCACCGTGCACTCATCACGAATCCGATCGATCCAAGGAAATCCGCAATCGTGTAGCCAACTTTGTGCGTGTGGATGACGGAGCCGACATTATCGTGGAGGTGGAGGTACTGGTGGTGATATTCCTTCTCTTCATCATGCGATTCCTCGTCGTACGAAACGCCGGACATGTATTTGGGGTCCGTAAAATCAATCTTCTCCTCCCCGATCCACACGGCAAAATCGGCATGAATGTGATTCTCCGGATCTGGGTTAAGCGCATACTCCTTGTGCGCAAAATAAGAGCAGGCTGCGAGAATGGGTAGCAGGAGGAAGATTGATCGCTTCATACAGCGATCATATCATTCATCATCACTATCGTCATAGCCGAATCCAATCAAAAAATCCTGCATTGCAACTTTTATTTCATATTTGATGGTACGTATTTGCTGGAGAACATATCGTTCAATGTGAGCTGTTGCTGGTTTTTCATTTCCTAATACTTGCCACTCGCATGGTTGCAGTATGGCATTGCGTAGAGCGCGTTTTACTTTTGTGAGCAATCTGCCAATCTTTTCGTGTATGTCTTCTGCGAATTCCGGATACAGTTTTTCTATAAGAATACCAAATCTCTCGATTTGATCTATAAGAAAATTCGCCCGCTCTTGCGGGTCGGTGGGAATTTCCCTGCGATTCTTTGAAGTCATAGCTTGGAGTGCAGAAAAAGATCCGGTTTCGTTTGTAGGCGGGCCCGCAGCCCCTCGAGTGAGGGGCTGCGGGTGATTGAGGCAGGGGGGCCGCCGTTTAATGGCGGCGAGTGTAAGCCGTCGACACAGTCTTTTTCTTCCGATGGTTCTTTTTGTCTTTCCTGAGCTTGTGGATAAGCTCCTCATCAGAAGTATGTGGATGACTTTGCCGCAATGCGGCAACCTTCTTCGATCGAATCGAAGTCATAAGAACCCCCATAACCTGCATTCCCGGCTTCGCTCCTTGATGCGGTCGCACCGCATCCAATGGAAGCCGGATCACTTTCTGCAAAGAGGCGTTGGTATCAATGATCAAAAGAGTTACTGAATGTGCCCAAATGGCATGTCAGGAATTGTTTACATTGTAATCCACTTTTCCAATGTGTCAAATTTTCCATACGCTTTTCACTCATCCAAAATTTTTATTGATTGTATGCCATGGTTCGTCACGGAGAAGACACTGTAGGTACGCCTACAGATTTTCATCATTCATTTCCGTAATCTTTGCATCCGCAGTCGTCTTCCATGGAATTTCATCTTGGTAGCGCGAGATGAGGAGTTTTTCTTCCGGCTCTTTTCCATCGCGTGCAATCGTTTGTTTCCACACGATTTCGTTTCCCAAAATGCCAACCTTGCGCTGATTGCGCGTTGCGGTTTTTATTTCTTCCGGCGCATCGTGATGGCGATAAGGTCCTTCCAGTGTTACGCGTCTTCCATCGGGAGTGCCGTAGAACTCGACAATGGCTTCCGTTCCTTCGGTGCGCGCAAGCACGAGGATCGGTCCCGCCGTATCGTTTACAAATGTAAGATCCTGACTCCCCACGAATATCGTTGCATCCAATCCCTCGCCGGATTTTCGGTAGTACTTTATATACATCGAGTGGTTGCGTTGCTCGGTGATGGGAAGCCCGGCGAGCAGAGCGGCGCGGTAGATCGTCGTTGACGCTTGGCAGACGCCGCCGCCGGGAGTCGGTCGAAGATCGGTTCCCTCAAAAATGCCGAGCGCCATGAGCCATCCTGTTCCAAGCTCTACTGGCCCATCGAGTGAGTCCACAAATGAAAAGGTTTCTCCGACAGGGATATATATTCCGTTTAATTTCTCGTTGAGCGTCTTCTTAATATTGTGGATTCGGTTCGGTACGGATCCAGCGAAATCGGATTTTCCGCGTGCGAGCAATGCAAATTTTCCTGCATGCGAATCGGTTTTATTTTCCACGATTCCCTTTTGCCGATCGATGGGGATGATAATGGTTAGCGTGCGGGCAGCGACGTTCTCGGCAATGTATTCAGCCGCCGCGTGTGCATCCATCGCCCATCCATCCACCATTTTTCCTCCGAGTGTCGCGCGAAGTTTTTCCGCTGCCGGCACTGCAAGGAGCGCGAGGTTTGTTGCACGCGGAATAATTGGATCAATGTTTGCGATGAGGAACGGTTCGATGAATGTCGCATCCAGTGTGGCAACAATGCTGCTGTTTTTCCGTTCGAGAATGATCCACTCAGGATGATCGAAAAGGGGAATTACCCACTCAGCCTTTGATCCATCCTCAAGTTCTGCTTTCAATTCTTCCGGAAAGGCAAGTGTGAGCGTGCTCTGGAAGAGCGCGGAGCGCGCAGTGCGAAACTCCTGCCATTCCGTTTCGGAAAGTGGCGCAACATCGATAATCTTTTTCGTTTGGTTCTCGCTCGAGGCGGCAACAAAATGAATCTCCTCTTCCACTTGCTCCGTCATTCTGCCAAGGAAGGGGGAGACGATCAGTGCTGCAGCGATCATGCCACTCACGAATCCCGTAAGCGTCATCGAGGCAAATTGATGATCTTTGCCTTTTGTTTTCATAGTTGTGTGTTTAGTATTATTTTACAATATTTTTCATTAAAAATCAATGCTAGGTGCTCTAATGCAAGCGCGCTCAATCCCCTTACCTCACTGTCAACTCGTACGTCATTCCATCGATTGTGAACGAATACTTCCCCGGCGTCCTTGGTGGCAGAATGGTGAGCGTCAGGATCATTTGATTGTGAGCTGGAATGGAGTGTTCTGCGCGCAGATCCGTCGCGATGCGTTTTTGATCTTGGAAGATCGTGATTGTTCGGTCCGATCGGGAAATCGAGGCAATGCTCTCGCCTGCCTTCACCGCTTTATTCCCCGATTGGAATCGCAGACGGATGCTTTGGGTGGAGCGCGGCAGAACGGTGAGTTTTGTCGAGCTGATCGGTGTCAGGCTTCGCGGTTCGCTCGATTTTTTCTCTGATGATCGTTTGATGCTCGGCACGAGTATCGAATCAAAATCACCTGATGCCGCAGTTCTCCTCATCTCCGGCAAGAGCTCCTCGACCCTGCGGCCGGCACAGATCGTACTTGCCAGATCGCGATGAGAGACGACGGTTGGATACATTTTCCCGTGGAACTCTGCTTTCCCCTTCAGGTTCACGTCATATTCTTTCGCGAGATGCGCGAGAAGTTTTCTCACGCTCGTGAGCTGCGCATCCGATGGAGCATGTTTCTGAAAATTCCCGATCATCGCAATGCCGAGCGTACTGGTATTCGCACAGTACACATGAGCGCCGATCACCTTTTTTCCTCCTGCACGGCCTTCGTAGATGATGCCGTCGCGATCGATGAGATAATGGTAGCCGATATCGCCCCAGCCGTTCTTCATGGTGTGCGTATAATAAATGGAGCGCACCTGTTCCGGCCCCGTGAGCGTATCGAGGAGGCTGCCGTCCTCTTCGCCTGTGTGGTGAATGACAAAGAGTTTAATTTTTTCGCTGTAGCGCCGCGACCATACGAGTTCGTTGCCATTGCCATCCTCTGCAACGGATCGATCGACGCGAAAATCATCTGGATATTTTTTCATCGCATCGACGCACTGCTTATCGCGTTCGCTGAGTGAAGAAAGATCTGTCTCTTTTTTAGCGATCGCGTTCTGCGTGCGTGCGAGTTCGGCCTCGGGATCTTGCACGATTCCGAGTGACTCATCTGCTCCCCACCCTCTGCGGGTGACGATGGTAGGAATATCGGAGGACGAAGTTCGCGCATGCGTCGCCACTGGCAGTCCGGCAAGATACGCAACGACGATCAGTGTGATGAGAATCCGCATTAATGGTATAATACTGTAAATGTACGCAATACAGACAATCGATGATGTCATGGTCGAACTTCGCACATTCCGCGAGGGGCTTACCGATGCCGAAGCCGCACAACGGCTGGCGACATTTGGAGCGAATGAACTCCCGCGCAAGAGGCGATCTCTGCTGCTCCTCTTCCTGAGGCAATTCAATAGCATCCTCGTCTACATCCTCTTTATCGCGCTTGCACTTTCGATTATTCTCCCGTTCTTCGAGGATGTGGCGTCGCTTTCCATGACTGACTTTTTGGATGCGATTGCCATCGCCATTATTCTCCTCCTGAATGCGCTCCTTGGGTTCTTCCAGGAGAAAAAAGCAGAGAGCGCCATAGCGCTCCTCACAAAAATGAGTGAACCGCAGGTCAGGGTTCTTCGGAGTAACGACGCGAAGATCATCCCTTCCCATGCGCTGGTGCCGGGGGACATCCTTTTACTGGAAGAAGGCGATACAGTGAGTGCGGATGGGCGCATTATTGCCTCGCGCAGCGGCGCTGTGGATGAATCGTCGCTCACGGGAGAATCGGTGGCGGTTCAAAAGCATGCGGAGACGCTGAGCGGCAATCCTCCGGTTGCCGATCAGATGAATATGGTGTTTCGCGGAACAATCGTTACAGCCGGGCACATCATCGTATGCGTGACCGGTACCGGCATGCAGACCGAAATTGGAAAAATTGCAGCGCTTGTTTCCTCGGTGGAACATCCGGAAACGCCACTCGAACGATCAATGGCGAGCCTCGGCAAATGGCTCGGAGTTACCGTTCTCGTTTTTTGCGGATTCATTTTCCTCGTTGGTGCGCTGCGTAATTTGCCGCTTGCAGAAATGCTGCTCTCTGCGGCAAGTCTTGCTGTTTCTGCCGTGCCGGAAGGGTTGCCTGCGATCGTGACGGTGTGCCTTGCGATCGGCGTGCAGCGGATGATCAAGAGGAAGGTGCTTACCCGCGAGCTCAGCGCTATCGAAACACTCGGTTCTGTCACTGTTATCTGTTCGGATAAAACCGGCACGATTACCGAGAACGAAATGGAGGTGCAGGAACTATGGGCGGATCACACGTCAATCAAAGTTCGTTGGGAAAACAATAATGGAAAGGCCTCCTTTTCCATTGATGGGAAGGAGTGCGATAGCATTACAAACGCATCACCCATTGCAGCGCTCCTGCTTCAGATTGGTGCTTCGTCGAACAATGCGCACTCGCTCACCGTGGGCGATCCCACGGAGATCGGGCTCCTGGAAATTGCCGAGCGTGCCGGCATTAAACGTTTGCCGATTCTCGAAGAGGATGTGCCATTCACCTCGGATCGCAAGTACATGATGACGACGCACCAAGAGGGCTTGGGCTTGGACACGGGTTTGGTGCAGTACATCAAAGGAGCACCGGAGGTGGTTCTGGGTTTGTGCGATCTCTCGGCGGAGGATCAGAGGAAGATTCTTGATCAGAACGCTGCCATGGCTGGGCGTGCACTCCGGGTGCTCGGTTGTGCGTGGAAGCAGATCGAAGAGTCAAAAGCGCACTTCGTCGGACTCATCGGCATGCTGGATCCGCCGCGCGATAACGTACGCGAAGCGATCGATGTCGCAAAAACCGCCGGTATTCGTACAGTGATGATCACAGGAGATCATGCACTTACGGCACAGGCGATTGCAGGACGAGTTGGTATTGGAGGCGAGGTACTACAGGGGCACGAGCTTGATCAACTCACCGATACCGAGCTCTGCGAGCGCGTGAAAACAGTTTCCATCTTTGCCCGCGTTTCCCCCATGCACAAGGTGAAGATTCTTACGGCACTGCAAACAAATGGAGAAATCGTTGCGATGGGCGGCGATGGTGTGAACGATGCACCCGCGCTGAAAAAAGCGGATGTTGGGTTTGCGATGGGAGTGCAGGGGACGGATGTTGCGCGCGAAACTGCACAGATCGTGCTCACCGATGATCACTTCCAGAGCATTGTGGCGGCAGTGGAGGAGGGGAGAACCATTTACGACAACATCAATAAGTTCGTTGTGTTCCTGCTCCGTGCTAATTTCGACGAGCTTATGGTGGTCTTTGGAGCCATGGTGATTGGCATTCCGCTTCCCTACCTTCCGATTCACATTCTCCTCATCAATTTGATGACAGACAGCCTTCCTGCGATGGCCCTTGCGATGGAGAAGCCGGAACGAGACATTATGCGCCGGCCTCCGAGGAATCCAAAAGAACACATTCTCCATGGTGAAATCAGCTTCATCATTCTCGCCGCGATTATTGCCATGGCCTCAGCGTTCCATATTTTCTTTTACGGTCTTCGGAATTTTCATGATGTCGATCTTGCACGGACGATGGTGGTGGCGAACTCTATTCTCTTCGAGCTCACGCTCGTGTTTGCATGCCGCTCCAAGCACTCACTCCTTCGGATTGGCATCTTTAGCAATCGCTACCTCGTGGGTGCGGTCATGATCGCATTCGTTCTCCTCCTCCTCTGTATGTATACGCCGCTCAGTATCTTTGCCAAGCTCTTGCCGCTTACTCCGTTCCAGTGGGTTTTGCCGATTGCGTGGAGCGTCGGAACTCTCCTCTTCTTCGAGATTCTTAAGGTTGTGGCACCGAAGAGGAGATTCACATGGTGAGCTATATTCTTATGACCGAAAGATCCATCAATAAAAAGGGACAAGTGGAAACTCCCATCTCTTTTTTGGTATTAATTCCGCCACAATAATTCTTCGATGCGATCTGCAACCGCAGCACTCCGAATACTTCGTGCAGTTAACCGAATTTGACCGATCATTTGCAATCGTTCTAATACAGATGAACGGAGTACATGCTGACGCAATACTTCAGGTTGTTGGGCACTTCTTGCCGATTGCGTTATGGCTCTTGATGAAGCAGCAGACCGTACATTCGAACGAGTCACTGCTCTTTATTTACTACAGTATACGACTCTTTGGAGGAAGGCTATTTTTGCTTCGTGGAGATCATCGATAAACGCCTTCTCACTATGCATCATCTCGTTGTCTAGGTGGATCAAAGATACTAATGATCATTGCATCAGGTGGGATCTCCAGCTGTTTTATTTCATGGATAATTCCCCTTTTTTGTGCCTCCTCAGGGGTGAAGATTCTTTCTCCGCCGAAAGCACGTTTAATCTCTCGCAATGACATTTTGGTTTGTCGATTAATTGTATCTGCAATGGCTCTCTGATCTCTTTGTATTGCTCTCAGGCCCTCCTGCATATCAATCTCACTCGCTCCACCGTTGAAAGATCTCGTTACCCCATGAAACATGAATCTCGCATTGGGCTCTGCTGATCTCATTTCAGATCTTGGAGCTACAAAAACAGTATTGGCGATCGAATCAATAGTACCTGAATTGTGTATGAATAAATTGATGGAGAGGCTATGTAAAAAATTGTGAAGCTCAATACCTCGAGCTACCAAACCTCCAGGCGAAGAAAGGAGTATGTGGCTTTCTTTAATACTCATTGCTTGCATCACTCCAAGAATTTGAGTTAGATCTTGAGTTGTATCAGAGCCAATTCCTGCGCGAAAATTAATATAGAGTGGTCTTTCTTCTTCAAAAGCGACTTTAAGCTGTTGCATTGTGAATTGATGGTCTAATGTTTTAAACATAGGAGCGATAATTTAGTTTCCAGAAACAATAGTGTCAACCATTAAGTCCGCTACGCCGAGACTCCGCCGAGTCCTATAGGAATTATCATTGAGTCGAGATTTCGGATATCAATGGTACCGCTACGGGGATTTGAACCCCGGTTACCAGGATGAGAACCTGGCGTCCTAACCGGGCTAGACGATAGCGGCACAACGAGCATTCTACGTACTTTCCAAAAGCCGTGCTACACTCTTTCCGATATTTTCGCATTTTAATATTTACACATTTACGCATTTTTATATGCCGATCAACGTCACACACCTCGAAAAGGGATATTCTTACACCGAGAAGGAACGAATGATGGTAGCGAAGAAAGTCGGAAGGCTTTCCCGCTACTCAGCCAAAATGCAGGATGAAAGCTCGGAAATTCGCGTGGAAACGGTTTCGCGCGATACGAAGAAGGAACGGGATAGCGTGAAGGTAATGATCACGGTGACTCTGCCAAAAAAAGTTCTCCGCGCCGAATCTCGCAAATCCAAAGCGCTTGATGCAGTGGATAGCTGTTGCGAGAAACTGGAATCGCAGATCGAGAAATACAAGGATGCTCACGGCTCGCCAACAAAAGTGACTCGTAAGGCGCGCAGGAGTAAGAGATAATTCCTCTCCCTTCCTCTATACTAATCTCGATGTCATCCAGACACATTATGTTATGGATTCGCTGTGCCGCCTCTCGACTCATCCTTCGATGCGATACTGCGAATCGCACTCGGGATTCGCTCCCACCTTGGCGGGCAGGCGAGAAGAACGCATCTTTATTCAGCATGACGTGTTTGATGATTGCATTGCCTCTTTTTGCATATGCGCAGGAGGTGCCACTTGCAGAAACAGTCGCTCCGCTTAAACCCGTGATCACAGGACCCATGGAAGTGGAAGTCGGTAAAACCGTGGTGCTGGATGCAAGCTTAAGCGTCGCCGATTCCCGCACCGTTCGATACTTCTGGTCGCTCAATGATCGCCTCATCAGTACAACCGAGGAAGCGGTGCTCACACTCGATAAGCCGGGAAGGTATACGCTCTCGCTCCGCGTGCGGGATACGTTGGATGGGCAAGTGCGCGAGGAGGTGGTGACAGAGAATCTGATTGTCTATCTTAGAAAAATCGTTCTTATCGCCGGTCCCACGGTCGAAAAGGCCAAGATTGATCTGCATCGCCAGAGCGGAGAAGAAGCAGGCGTGTTTTTGGAGGTCCTCCATGCGCAGGATCTTGCGATTCCTCTGGGCATCGAGGATGCGTTAACGAAGCTCATTGCCGAAAATGCACAGAGGCTCCGTGGTGCCGAAACGATTGTGCTCTGGGCGGATGGAGCAACGGCTATGAACGCTCTCTCCCGTGCGCTCCGTCAGCAAGAAGAGTTCCGCTCTCTCCTCCAAAATCAAACTATCATCCTCATCACAGATCGCGGTCTGCAGCGCCTTGCTCGCGTCATTCGCGGGCCATTTTCCATCCTCGAGCCAAAGCAGATCATTATCACGCGCAAAGAGGCAATCAACCACCTCATCACCGCAGGAAACACGGAAGAATTTCTTTCGACGCTGGAAAAAGCAGATATCGATTCTTACGTTGCGGATCAGGCCACATTTGCCATTCGTCCGTGGAATATTCTCGGCACTCTTGTGAATTACATGGTCGCACGCGGAGTGAGTTCCGAAATGATCATTCTTCTCCTCATGCTCCCGGTAATTTTGATGATTGTGACGTTCCTCAAGCAGGTCGTTGGTGTCACGACATTCGGGCTCTATACGCCTGCAGTTATTACACTGTCGTTCATTGCGCTCGGACTCAAAATCGGTCTTGCGCTCCTTCTCATTATTCTTGTTGCAGGATATGCCATGCGTGCGCTCATGGCGCCGTACCGCCTCCTCTACATTCCAAAAATCGCGCTCATCCTCACTGTGACAAGCCTCATCCTTCTCCTCGTTCTTGCTGCGGGTGCGGCGCTTGGAATCACGCTGGCGCCGGATACGATTTTCATTCTCCTCATTATGACGACGCTGAGTGAGGAGTTTATGAGCGTGAAAGCTGAGATGGGGCTCCGCTCCGCTATTTTTGCCGTGGCAGAAACAGTCGGAGTTTCGCTGCTGAGTTTTGTGATCGTGCAACTTGATGTGCTGCAGTCACTCATTATCGCATATCCCGAGCTCATCATTCTCACGCTTGTTGCCAATATTATGATGGGACGTTGGACGGGGCTCAGGCTCAGCGAAGTTGTACGGTTCCGTGAAATCTTCAAATACCTCGAGGAGTAGGGTTAGGGTTGGGGTTTGGGCTTGGAAAAGATATGAGTCCACAATCCTAACCCACCTCCTAACCCCAACCCCCAGTTATGCGCTTCCCCCTCCCGAAACATCACGGCGTTCTTGGCATCAATGCGCGAAATTTTAATTACCTCAAGCCCTTTAATCCCGAAAAGGCGATGGCATTTGCTGATGATAAGCTAAAGACGAAAATTTTTCTCGAAACTCGGGGCATTCCCGTTCCTAAGCTCTACGCCAAAATCACAAGCCGCGACGAACTCCGCGCCTTCGATTTTTCGTCGCTCCCAGATTCCTCTGCACTTAAGCCGAATTTTGGCTACGGAGGCGAGGGTATCCTCATTTTGCATGAACGAGTTTCTGCGGGATGGAGAACGGCATCGGGGAGAATAACGACGGATGAAGAAGTTCTGGAGCATATCGAAAACATCCTCGATGGCATGTACTCACTCAATCACCGCCGCGATCTTGCATTTTTTGAACGGCTCATCACTCCATCGGATGCATTTGCTCCGCTCAATCCTGCAGGGCTTCCCGATATCCGCATTATTGTCTTCAATCTTGTACCGGTGATGGCGATGATGCGCTTGCCAACGGAGGAGAGCGAAGGGAAAGCCAATGTGCATCTTGGTGGTATCGGGCTTGGGATCGATATTGCAAAGGGTATGACGACGTTTGGCGTGCAACGCAATGCGCTCATTTCCACTCTTCCAAATGGGCGGGAGATTGCGGGATTTAAGGTGCCGTACTGGGAGGAAATGCTTCTCATCGCTTCGCGCATTCAACAAATGACAAATATCGGCTTCGTGGGAGTCGATCTCACGATCGATAAAGACGTGGGCCCTATCCTCCTCGAGGTCAATGCGAGGGCCGGACTCATGGTACAGATTGCAAACCTTGCTCCACTCGGCAAACGTCTTGATCGCGTAGCAGGCATCAAAGTCGGATCTCCCGAAAAAGGAGTGCGCATTGCGCAGGACCTCTTTGGCGAAAAAGTCGTGAAGAAGGAAGAGGGGAAGAAGCACGACGAAAAACCGGTGCTCTCCACGCATGAGGTGATCGAAATTCTTGGCGGTAAAAAACAACTCCTTGTTACTGCCGTTCTTCGTCCCGATTATGATCGAACGGTGTTTGATCCAAGTCTCATTCGCGAACTCAGCGAGCTGAAGGCGGTGGAACAGCTGCCAGATGGAACGCATCGGGTTAAATTTGCCCTTGGCGGGAAGAAGATTCAAACCGTCATTCACTCATTGGTGATCCGCGATGATGATGCAGAGATTCGCGCCTCGATCGGGCGGCGCGATCTTGCTGGATTTCTGGTTGATCCTGCGAAGAAGCACATGGCGCCGATTCATGTTGCAACGGATTTGAAGCGCATTGATGCACAACTTGCCGACATCGACCGTAAGATTCAGCTTCTGAGGTACGTACGACCGGAAAATTTGGAAAGTGAGCGGGCAAAGGCAGAGCAAGATGCTGCATACAATCCTGTCTTTATCTATGCACCGCCTTCTTTTGATCCAAAGGAATTGCGCGATCGGCTGCAGTATTTGGAAGCCGACCGCTCTCCCCTTGGCCAGCTTCTGGAGAAGAAGCGAAAGGAGATTCTCCTCAAGCTTTCGCTTCTGGAAGCACGGGGAAATAACGATGAGTTTTGCCGGGTATCGATCGAACTTTTTGGCGAGCCGAATAGCGAAAACCTTAAAGAGGCGAAAGCGATGATTCAGGCATGGCAAAAACCGAGTGATGATTCCTCATCCGCGGAGGTTCTCTCCGCAGAAGAAGTACAATCATTGTTCGAGGGGGCGCTCCGGTCGTACGGTCTTCGTGATTGGAGCGTGAAGCTGAAGGCTGGAGCTATTGCCGATGTGACCATTGGAAAAAAATCACTCCTTATTCGATCGGGTGCGCACTGCACTCGCGAGCGCATTACAAGTTTGATTGCCCATGAGATCGAGACGCATGTGCTCACCTCGGAAAATGGCGCCATGCAACCATACGAACTCTTCGAGCGAGGCATGGCTGGATACCTGGAAACGCAGGAGGGTCTCGCAGTCTATAACCAGAATGCAGTGCTGCCGGAACATCACGAAAAACGCCTCTGGCCTGCGATGAATTTGCTTGCAGTCCACTATGGTGCGACGCACTCGTTTGCGCAACTTCGTTCCTCCATCCGCACATTAGGATTCGATGATGATCGCGCACTCCGCACATGTCTTAAGGTGAAGCGCGGCATGGGTGATACCGCATTGCACGGTGCATTTACCAAGGACATTGTGTACTTCTGCGGATACAAACTCGTGCGTGAGTACCTCGCACATGGCGGCGATGCGAAAGTGCTGTACCAAGGGAAAGTGAATTTGAACGATCTTCCGCTCCTTCTTGCGTTGAAGGATCTCATCGCTCCCGTGTACTTACCTCGCCGATCATAGTTTGCTATATTGCTCCCATGTTCAACGCAATGCAGGAGCGTCTGCAAGAGGCATTCACCGAGCTTATGACGGGAACATCGGCGAAATTTATCGAGATTGCCCCACAACTCCTCCTGACACTCGTTGTGCTTGTGGTGGGCGTGATTGTGGCGCATCTTGCATATAGGCTGGTGCTGAAACTTTCCGGTGTCATCGGACTCGATAAATTGGCAGGAAAGGTGAATATCGATCGCGCTCTTCGCATGATCGGCGTTCGCAGCGCTCTCTCTAAAATTCTCGGCCTCCTCGTTTACTGGCTCGCTATTTTCTTCGTTCTCCTCCTCCTTTCAGAAACGCTCGATTTAGGAGCAGCATCTAATGCCATTGGCGCGATTGTTTCCTACATACCAAATCTCATCATTGGTTTGCTCCTCCTTGTGTTTGGTCTTCTCATCGGCCGATTTCTGCGGGATATTGTTACCTCGTCGCTCGTGCGAACCGGCGTGACAGCGAGCGTGATTCTCGGCCACCTGACGCAGATTGTCATCATCCTCTTTGCTTGTCTTCTTGCGCTTCGCCAGATCGGATTTGATGTCTCCATCATCACGACGAATGTCGCCATCATTCTTGCCGTCCTTCTTGCGACAAGCGGACTCGCGTTCGCAATCGGTTTGCGGCCGATTCTTGAACAATCATTCTGCAGCCGCCAGCTTAAACAACTTTTGAAGGTTGGCGATCATATCGTCATCGATGATGCATCCGGCACAGTGGCAGCGATGACGCTTACGCATGTTGTTCTGACGACTCCCCACGGGGATCTCCTTATTCCGGCGCATGATTTTTTTGCGCATCGTTTCGTGAAGAAGGAAGAGCGCCATTAGGCATCCTCCCCTCGTTTTTAATGTGCGGCCACTCATTGTTTCCATTCCGCATTCCTCGACACGCGTTCCCGAAGAACTCGTAGGAAATGTGCTGCTCTCACAAGAGGATCTCTTGGGGTATAGCGATCTCTACACCGACAAAATTTTTGCAATGCCGAATGTTTACATTGCAACGTACGGATACTCCCGTATTTTTTTGGATGTCAACCGTGCGCCGGATGATATCTCGCGTGAGTACGAGAAGGGCGAAGAGGGTGTCCTCGTTCACACGACATGGGATGGCAAGCCGATCTATCAGACGGAGCCAAGCGAAGAGCAGGTGAGTGAGCTCATCAAGAAGTACCATGATCCCTTCCACGAAGAAATTGATTCCCACATGGCGCGAGCGCGGTTTCTGCTTGATTGTCACAGCTACCTCCCCGTGGGGCCGGCGTTGAAGCCTGATGCCGGCAAAGAGCGCCCGGATGTGTGTCTTGGCAATATCAATTACAGCACCTGCTCCCGCGAGCACACGGTATTTTTCCGCGAGTTTTTCGAGCGACATGGGTATTCGGTGGCAATCAATTTCCCGTACCAGGGGAAATACACGCTTGGCCGCCATTGTCACAGGCGCCGCATTCCTCATTTTCTTGTTCCCGGCATCCAAATTGAATTCAATCAGAAACTGTATGCCGATTCCGTGACGCATGCACCAAGCAACGATGCAATTTTTCAACTCAATCAACTGATGCAAAAAGTAGTGGACGAGTTTTTGGCGAAGTTTGGGATGAGTTAATAATGCAGGGGAGAAAGATGTGTCACCAAAAGCTTTCCACCACACCTTATGATTCCCATTCCACCAGTGAAAGCGAGGGCAGCATGGTGATCCACACTTCGCCCGGTGCGATTTTGAGGATCTCTTCTTCCCCATCGACAAAAACAAACGGTTCCCCCTTCTTTCTCTTCCACATTCCATCCATCACCTTTCCATTGCGGAACAGGAGCATTTTGCCTTCGCCGATCGTTTGTGTCCACGGTACGTATCCCTTCTGATGAAATCCCTCGACCGTTGTTTCTAAAATTGCAATTGTTTTTGGCTGCGCTTGATGGGGAGAGCCAGCGATAGAACGGATGTACGAACCGAGAAGAGATTTATAGAGGTATGTGACATCGTGATCCGGACTGCTCATATTCAGGGTGATTTTTGTGGCCTCATCACCATTTGTCAGATTGCAGGCAGCGCCGCTGCAGGTGGGGAAGAGAGGGAGGCGAAATGGTTGAATGTTCGTTTCTTCGATGAGTGCTTGCAGCGGTGCGCGACGCATGAAGAGATTATGGGGAGCGGGTATGTCGGGATTCCGTTCGTAGGTCTGTCCGTCATAGCGAATGCCATCATGATGGAGAATATCGCGATTCCGTGCGAGCGCTTCGTACGCAAGTGGATGGCCTCCGGCATGGAGGAGCAGCGGCTTATAGCCAATGGCGATACTGACAAAATGCTCTCTGAGCGATCGCACAGGTCCAACAATGGGGGGAAGCCGGTCAGCGCGAAATGCGCCCATGAAGCGCGTGATGTCTCCCTCGACAATCAGTTCGAAGACGGCCAGTGCGCTCGAAAGTCCCTGTTGGTATGGACGTGCATCCTCATGATTTTCGATCATAGTAAAGATAAGAGGGACGCTCTTGTTGTTCTCCGGAACAAAGGAGAGTGTTGCGATCAAAGATTCGCTCAGTGATGTTGCACTTGGTAGACGCGTTAATCTGTTTGTTCCCGCAAGTAGTGCCCCCTCCGTGACGATGTTTTTCTTTACTTCAACGGGAAGCGACATGCTCATGCTACGTATGCCAAAGGCAACAGCAAGACATGCAGCCGCTGCGATGAGCCAAGGGGAAAAGAGGCGTAACTTCATAATGACGGATTTTTCTACTTCTTCTCTGTCTTCGATGCTTTCTCGTCGGTTGCTGGAGCTGATCCACCCGCGCCCTCTGCAGCGACAGCGCCTTCTGCGCCGACTGCTGCCACAGCCTCCACTGGCGTTACCTCCTCTTCCTTGCGTGGCGCAGCAATCGAAACAATGATCATAGCCGGATCATCCATTATTTCTACTGCGCTCGACATTTTCAGATCACTTACCTTCACGGCATCGTGGAGATTCGCAAGCAGCGAAAGATCGATTTCGATATCGTGCGGGAGATCCTTCGGCAAGCACTTTACCGTGATGTGATCGCTGTTCTTCACAAGAACGCCCCCATGCTCCTTTATGCCCGGCGCCTCTCCTATCGTTCTGATCGAAATATGCGCTGTGACTTTCTTTGTCATGTCGGGTGCGAAGAAATCGATGTGGATATATCTCCCCGTGACAGGATCAAATTGCAGTTCGTGGATGAGTGCGGGGATTTTTTTTCCTTCCAGTGTCAGTTCGAGCATCGTGCTCTCGCCTGCAGCAACATAGACTTTATGGAAGTCCTGGTAACGGAACTCAATGGGAGTGTTTTCCATCTTAAATCCGTAGATCACCCCGGGTACAAAATCTTCCCGAAGACGATCTTTTGGTTTGAGCGCCGTGTCGCGTTTTGTCGCAGTGAGTGCAATTGTTGCCATAGGGCTTGGGAAGGGTAGGGGAGGAGGAGCAAAGGGTCAAGAATCCCCTCATGTTTTTTCGAGTGGTTTTCCCATGGGAGGTGCTACGGTGTTTTTTCACTTACCGGTTCTTCGTGTGTGCAAGCCTCATCCATTCCTCAATGGTCAAGGTTTGAGGTCTCCTCATTGCATCGATTCCCGCTTTCTCCAATCGCTCCATGCCCCGCTCGAGCGCTCCGATTGTGTTTCTGAGCATTTTCCTCTTCTGCCCGAAGGCAAGTTTGGTGAGGCGGAACATCTCCTCGATTGTTTCGGGATCCGCTTTCGGTTCCGCAAAACATTCTATGTGGATCACTGCGGAATCGACTTTCGGTGGTGGGATAAATGCGCTGGGTGCTACGTTCCGTATCATCCTCGGCTTGCCAAACAATCCGACGAGAATCGTGAGGAGGCCATGATCTTTTGTGTCGCAAATTTTTTCCGCTACTTCCTTTTGGATGAGCAAAGTCATTGATGTTGGAGGATGCCCGGATTCCAGAAACGCGTGGCGGAGGAGTGGTGAGGTAATGTGGTAGGGGATATTGGCAACGATCTTGTAGGGGGTTTCCGGTAATGGAACCTTGAGCGCATTGCCTTCGATAATGGAAAGATTTCCGGGATTTTCCGTGTACTCCTTCAACAGATCAATCATGCGGCGATCAAGCTCGATTGCGGTGACATGATTCGCTCTCGATATCAGCTCCTTCGTAAGTACCCCAACCCCTGCACCGATTTCCACGATGTGATCCGTGGGTTCAATGCATGCAGCCTCCACAATCGAACGCAGCACAGATTCATCCTCCAAAAAATGCTGGCCAAGATCGGTATTCAGACGTATTCCTTTTGCCCGTAGAAATGCTGCAAGATCGCTCATCAATGTGATTCTACCTTGATCGAAGTTTTCTCCGTGATGCTTGATCCAGAAAAAGCGGTACCATAACCCCGTGCGTCTCCACCGCTTCCTCATCGATCAAGCTCTTACAAATGGCTCTTTGCGTATTACAGAGAAGGATCTCTTGCACCAGTGGCAGCATGTACTGCGACTCAAAGCCGGTGATAGCGTCATTCTCCTCGATGGGCAGGATCACGAGGCGGATGCGGTGATCGAATCAATCAATCCTACATCTGCATCACTCATAATTTCTCATCTGCGCGACGTAACATCGGAGCCGAAGCGCCACGTGCGGCTCTACTGTGCAGTGCTCCAGCGCGGCAACATGGAACTTGTGGTGCAGAAGGCGACGGAAGTGGGCGTGAAGGAAATCGTTCCCATCATCACAGCGCGAACGGTGAAGACAGGACTCAAAATGGAACGATTCCAAAAAATTATGCGAGAGGCTGTGGAACAATGCGGCAGGGGAGTGATGCCGGTCCTTTCCGAGCCAACGGATTTTACTCACGCGCTCCAAACCTCCGCACTTCTCCCGCTCAATATTTTTTTCCATGTCGGTGAGGAGGATGTGTCCTGGATCGATCGCGTGAAAAAATCATCACATGTTTCCGTGTGGGTGGGTCCGGAAGGGGGATGGACGGATGAGGAAGTTTCGGCAGCGCAGAAACGTGGATTTCTGATTGGTTCGCTCGGTTCGCTCGCGCTGCGCGCGGAAACGGCAGCGATTACTGCAGCACATCTCGCAAGCTTTCTTTAAGGTCATGCTTGACTAGTACTTCTCTAGCGGTACACTGTGCACACATGTCACCTCAGACGTATCTCTACGGCTTCTGGCTCTTCGCGTTTAGCGCGGGGAACGGTGCCGTGCGTCTGAAGTAAATTGTCAGCACGTAAAAAGCGCCCTTCCCCAAGCGGATAAGGGTCGTTTTCTCGTATTCCTCTTTTGTTTCTTTCTCTCCTTCTCCCATGAATAAGTCTCTTGTATCCACCGATGTCGCAGACATTACTCCACAACCGACTGTTGATCATTCGGCAGATCAGAATACTCAGACTCCTCCTCCCGCTACCAAAGTGCAGGAAGATGTTACGGAAAGAATCGACGATGTTGCGCAGAGTGCGAATCGCCGTCGAAGAGAAGTCGGATTCACAAAGTGGCTCTAAGGTGCTCTCGTTCTTGAGTAAGATGATGCCTTGCGCCTCATGCGACCTCCAGCGGTGCAATACTCAATGCCAATCTTTTCTTCTCTCCCGAATCGAATGTGACATCCACAATATCCCCTCGCCTTCCCGTCACTGTACCAAGCCCAAAGACGGGATGGCGGATGCGGGAGCCCTCGGCTATGCCGCTCTCTGCATCTTGGTTTACATCATCATGCGCGAGCGCATCCTGATTGAATTCGATGGAGAGTTCTTGGTGCTGGCGAAACGGTTGGAGTTTTGTTTTGTTAGTCTCTCGACTACCTCTTTTACCATGTATATCTAAGATGTGGTGCGTGCTATCCGTGGAGTGGATCGCTCGAGAAGAGCCAATATTCCATAGCGCTCCATTCATCACATCACCTGTGCTGAGCAGTGTCGAAGCATCACTCTTCCTTTCCACGAGTTCCGGCGGGATATCATCCAAGAATCGGCTGGCTTCATTTGTTTGTACAGAGCCCCATAAGCTGCGGCTGCGTGCAGCGAAGAGGCGGAGCTCGTCCTTTGCACGAGTCATCCCCACGTACATGATTCTCCTCTCCTCCTCGAGTTGTTCTTTGTCGAGCAATGCATTTGCATGCGGGAAGATTCCCTCTTCGCAACCTGCAATAATTACGTGGCGAAACTCAAGCCCCTTGCAGAGGTGAAGCGTCATGAGCGTGAGCGCATCGCTCCGTATCTGTTCCAGTTTATCCACTTCCGACACGAGTGCGACTTCCTCCAGAAAACTGACGAGTGATTCGCTCGGGGGCAACTGATCGTACTTATGCATCACCGTGAGGAGCTCGCCGATATTTTGCCAACGACTTTCGCCTTCGGTGGTGTCATCCTTCATCCATTCTTCCAGTTTGATTTCTGCAATGAGTTCCTTTGCGAGCATTGCCACAGTCATCTGCGCTTTGCGCTCGCGGTATGCGCGAATGAGTGTGACGAAGGCCGCGATCCGATTGCGAGTCGGTTCGGGGATTTTCTGTAGTACGTCGATCTGTGTAAGCGCTGTCCACAGATCAATATTCTCTTTCGAACAATACGCCTGAATTTTTGCAATCGTCGTCTCTCCGATCTTCCGTGCTGGGACATTAATGATGCGAAGCAGTGAGATGGCATCAGCAGGGTTATGAATCACGCGGAGATAGGCGAGGACATCCTTCACTTCGGCGCGGGCGTAGAATTTGACTCCGCCGAGAATTCGGTAAGGGACTCCGGCGCGCATGCAGGCTTCTTCAAACAAACGTGATTGCGCATTGGTGCGGTACAGGATCACTTGCTCGTTGAGTGATATGCCGCGGGACATGGCTGCCATCACGGTCTGCACGGCCTCGCGAGCCTCTGCTTTTTCATCACCCACTTCCTGCACGGTGATATTTTCGCCATCAATTCGCTCTGTCCACATTTTCTTCTCCGGTCTGCCGGGATTTTTGGCAATTACGCTATCGGCTGCATCCAGAATTTGCTGTGTGGAACGGTAGTTTCGCTCCAGCTTGATCGAGGCTGCGTTTTGGTACTCACGCTGGAACTCCAAAATGTTCCGGATATCCGCGCCGCGGAAGGCATAGATCGATTGATCGGGATCGCCGATAACACAGAGGTTGCGATGTTTTTCGGCGAGGAGTGAAATCAAGAGGTATTGCGTGTGGTTCGTGTCTTGGTACTCATCCACATTCAAATACCGCCATGTGTTCTGGTAGCGCTCGAGTACCGCCGGTGCCTCGCGAAAGAGGCGCACGGATTCCAAAATCAAATCATCAAAATCGAGCGCGTTGTTTGTCCTCAACAGTGATTGATAGCGATGATAGATCTTCACGATGCGTCCCATCCAATCGGTTGTCGCGAGTGCTGCAACATCCTGCGCGCTCAGTGCCTCGTTTTTAAATTTGCCGATATGTCCCAGCGCGGTTTTCGGCTTCAACTCCTTCGGATCAATATTCATTTCGCGGAGCACCTCCTTCATCAGTTTTTCCTGATCATCGGCATCGTAAATCACAAAATCCCTATTCCTCCCGATGTGTTCGATGTCCCGACGCAGGATGCGCACGCAAACGGAATGGAATGTGCCCATCACTGGCAGTTGCTTTTGATTCGGGTCCGCCAGTGCGAGGAGATTCGTGATCCGCTGCTTCATTTCGTTCGCTGCCTTATTCGTGAATGTGACGGCCAGAATCTGCCATGGCTCCACGCCCCTCTCGATTAAATAAGCGATGCGATGGGTGAGTGCGCGCGTCTTTCCTGATCCAGCACCTGCAAGAATCAGCACGGGGCCATCCACGGTTTCCACCGCTCTTCGTTGTTCGTTATTGAGGTTGGCAAAAATGAGATCGGACATTGGGAAGGGATTGTAGCAGGAACCTCGCTCTTCTCGAGCGAAGCCACAAAAGTGGAGAAGTCGAGAGACATAGATGCACAGTCTCTCGACTACCCGTCATTCATCATTACCGATTGTAGTTTCGGCTATTTGAGATGCAAGATCGCTCGAGAAAAGTCTCTGATACACTGTTCATCGCATGTCCGATCACGTTCCCAGCGCCGCTCTCATCGCTCATCGCGAAGAGCAGATCCATGGCTCGCGGCTTGCGCCGTTCATTCAAGACATCGTGTATGGCGGTATCGATGGCATCGTGACGACTTTTGCGGTTGTTTCTGGCTCCGAAGGCGCAGTACTCCCCAACCATGTTGTGATTATTTTGGGGTATGCCAACCTCTTCGCAGATGGATTGAGTATGGGGGTCGGGAACTATCTCTCCATTCGCGCAGAGAGGGATAATTACGAGAGGTTGTATAAGGAAGAGCTGCAGGAAATTCATGATGATCCAAATGTTGAGCGAGAAGAGATTTGCGAGATGTATGTGAAGAAAGGATTTTCCGGATCCGAGCTCGATATTGTCGTGAATCGGATTACTGCAGATGATCGAATATGGGCGGAGACCATGATGCGCGAAGAGCATGGGATGAGTCCGGATGAGACGGCGTATCCGTGGCTCCATGGATTCGTTACCTTTACCTCTTTCATCATCTTCGGATCCATTCCCATTTTTCCCTATATTGCGCGCATCCCGCTGGAACTGCGTTTCTCTGTTGCCATCGCTTCTACCTGTGTGGCACTTGCCCTGCTTGGATTCCTCCGTTCGTGGGTCACGCGTGAACGGCTCTTTGCCGGCCCTATCGAAATTGCAGGACTGGGGGCAATAACGGCGACGGTTGCCTACTTCGTCGGAGTCTTTTTGCGCGGATTGGTTCCCGGATAATAGTCATCGATTTTTAGGATGCAGCCTTGACTTTACTTTTTTCGTCTGTAGAATTCCCCTCTGTCCGAAGACCGGAGGCGATAGGCCCGCAGGGCTGAAAGTAAGTCCTCCCGAGGTATACAGCATCGACTAGTCGGCTCCGGCTTGCGAGTTCGTGTCGTGTGCCTCGCTGGTCTCCCGGACGGATCTATTTCCTCCCCGCGAACCAGCGATTTTTGTACCATGGCACTTACAAAAGCCCAAAAGAGCGCACAATTGACAGATCTTCGAGAGGACATGAAGAAGGCAAAGTCGCTCGTGTGGCTGCAGTATCGCAGTCTTTCTGTAGGCGATGCATCCGCTCTCCGCAGGAAAATCAGAGCGAAGAATGCCAAGATGAAGGTTGCCAAGAAGACTCTGTTTTCGATTGCAGTAAAAGAAGAGGGGATGGGAGAAATAGCGGAAGGAACTCTTGGCACAGAGCCGCTCGCATTTATCTTCAGTTTCGAAGACGAAATCTCTGGCGCCAAGGCTGCATTTGAATTCAGTAAAACAAATGACAAGGTACGGTTGATGGGAGGACTCCTGAACGGGAAGGTACTTTCCGAGAAGGAGGCGGTAGATCTTGCGAAGATGCTTGGCCGCGAGGAGCTCCTTGCACAGTTTGCAATGATGATCCGCTCTCCGTTGACAAACTTCGCCTCCCTTTGTTCCACGCCGCTACGGTCGTTTGCGATTGGCGTGAACCAACTTGCAGAAAAGGGCGGCATTCCATCCTCTGCATCGTAACTTTATTTTTTCTTTTTTCCCCATTTCATCATGTCCGATACTGCCATCACGCTTTCTGCCGACGAAAAGAAGGTGATCGACGCGCTCGAGAAGCTTAACGTCGTTTCCCTCAATAATGTCGTCAAATACATGGAAGAGGTTTACGGAATCTCCGCTGCTCCCGCTGCGGTTGCTGTTGCCGGCGGCGCTGCCGCTGCCGCTCCTGCAGAAGAGAAAACTTCCTACGATCTCGAACTTGCCGATGCAGGCGCACAGAAGATTCAGGTGATCAAAGTCGTGCGTGAGATCACTGGTCTTGGTCTTGGTGAGGCAAAAGCAAAGGTCGATGCCGGAGGCGTCCTCAAAGAAGGAATGCCGAAGGATGAAGCAGAAGCCGCAAAGAAGAAGCTAGAGGAGGTTGGGGCGAAGGTGAATTTGAAATAGTATTAGGTATTTGGTACCGGGTATTAGGTATGGAGGAAATCTCCATGCCTAATACTTAATACGTGATACCGAATACCGAGCGATACAATGGAATGTGATAGACTCGCACTTGTTATGCGTATTCTCACAGGAATCCAACCCTCCGGCGCGCCGCATCTTGGAAACTACTTTGGTTACTTTAAGCAGAATATCGAACTTCTGGGGGAAGAAGAGAATCTTCTTATGATTGCAGATCTCCATGCGCTCACAACAATGCACGATCCGGAGAAACTCCGCCAATTTCGTCAGGATCTCTCTCGGGATTTCCTTGCGTGTGGATTTGATCCCGCACGCGGGACTCTCTTTTTTCAATCCTATGTTCCTGAGCACGCCGAGCTTGCGTGGATTCTCTCCTGCGTGACTCCGATGGGACTTTTGGAACGCGCTGTGAGCTACAAGGATAAGGTGCAACAAGGGTTGGAAGCGAATGCAGGCCTTTTTTCGTATCCGATACTGCAAGCCGCAGACATTCTGATCTACGACGCTGATGTTGTTCCTATAGGTAAAGATCAGCAGCAACATATCGAAATGGCACGCGATATAGCGCTCAAGTTCAATAACCGATATGGGAAGGATTTGCTTGTAGCTCCAGAACCAAAGATTGCCGAGTTCGCTGTCGTGCCGGGGGTCGATGGTAAGAAAATGAGCAAGAGCTACGGCAATACCATTCCGATTTTCGCTGATGAAGCAGTCGTGAAGAAGGCCATTATGGGCATTGTGACAGATTCGAAAGGAGTAGATGCACCCAAGGATCCCGAGGAGTGCATTGTGTACAAGCTCCATGCACTTCTTCTCGATAAGGCTGATCGTTTGGCTCTTGCTGACAAGTACCGTGCGGGAGGGCTCGGTTACGGTGATGCGAAGAAGATGCTCTACGAAGCATTTATGGATTACTTCGGAGGAATGCGGGAGCGAAGAGCTTCGCTCAAAGATCGAGAGATTTTCGATGTGATCGAAGAGGGATCGAAGCGTGCACGTGTGATTGCATCACAAACGATGGAGCGTGTTCGCACAGCAGTCGGCTTGCGGTGAATTGATTTTTCTTGCCTCCATAGATTGATTCAAATTCCCTGTGGTATAATGATAATTGTGAAACACGTGCATTTTCTCGTGGCTGGCGCGACTATGATCCTCAGCATGCCGATTACTTTTGTCGGTGCCACGCCGATTCTTGGCACGGTTCGCTGCAGTGATATCGAGGCTCGTCTGGAAACGCCGCTTGATACGCACACCGAAGCTCGCTTTAAGAAGTATCTTGATGGATTTTCCACGCCAAAAACTCTCGCAAGCGAGGAGGAGGCAAAGCGGTGGTGCTATCTCTTTGAACTAAGAGAAAGTATAGAGGCTACCAATCGTGTCCATCGTCAAGATTTTCGCACCAGGACGCTTTTGCAACGATTCGATAATATTAATGTCGATACGACCGGCGAGAAAACGACTCCTCCCGCTGCGCCGCTGACCGATGTGGAACTGTCGGATCTTCCTCCTAGTCGTCAGGCGAAAATCCTGAGGAAGTTAAGGCTGCGCAATTGTACCGAGGGTGGGGGAACAACAGAGGAGATCGAAGAGTATGCGATTTGCATCAAAGAACTTGCGAAGGCTATTGAATCATCCGATGACGCAGTGCTGCGCCGCAGAGTGGAGCGGTTATCGGAGAGGGTTTCTCAGCCTTCTACTCCGAGCGAATCTTCCAGGTCACAGGAAACTGGCGACTACACGCGCGGTACTGCAGCACAAGATCTCCAGAGTATTCATCAGGCAGTTGTGGATGTTCGTACGTTCGATCTCCATGGCCCGGGATCACAGCCGCTCTCTGTTCCCATCGAAGCAAAAATTAAGCCTTACGCGGAACGGCATGACTGTTCGCGCGTGAGTATTGGGGAATCGAAAATTCGTTGCGAGTGGCTTGTTCAATACAGCTACTACCTGCGCAAGCTTAATCCAAGCCGATCGGAAGCGAACCTTCGGTCGCTTGGTTTATTGAATGGCGTTTTGCTCCGTCGCGGTGTCAATCAGACGTATCGAAGCGCTGTCGAATCCACGCAGGGCATTCTTAATACGCGTCGTTTGCAGGGCTTCCGCCCATCGCCGAGGACCATTCAAGATCTTAAAGAAAATTTCCAGTCGCCGGTGGTAGTGCCGGGGGATTGTCAGGTTGATCCGAAACTCTGCAATAAGTAGGTTTGATCGACGAGAGGAGTTGTGGATAATAGGGGAGTAGTTTGTCTTTGTCCTCATCTTTCGTCTGATCATATGCGGGCGTCGTATAACGGCTATTATGGAAGCTTCCCAAGCTTCAGAAGGGGGTTCGACTCCCCTCGCCCGCTCCATCAATATTTTCTCATGCAATACTTCTTCGTAAGAAGACGGGGAGGAGAAGCCTGTCCTGAGCGAGTCCGCCGAAGGCGGACGAGACGAAGGAACTCCCCTCGCCCGCTCCAATCTGCGCAGCAGGCTGGTGGCCGAAGCTTCGCCAGAGTGGAGCGTAGGCTGACAGCTCGATGAGCTCCTGCTGCTTCGGGTTGGCAGGCCATCCGGCTTCGCTTTTATCCTCGTACCCTGGCAGACATTGCTTGGCGTGATGTTTTTTTGTTGCGGTTCACACGGACAAGGACTTTCTCACGCTCACGGGGGTAGAGATGGGAATAGAGGTGGAAATCCGCATCGAATACCGAGTAATCAGAGGTGAGCTCCTCTCCTGCGGCGATATCCCTTAAAGCCGCTCCGCCATCCCGATGGGGGAAGAGGGAATCGGGTCCGCCGACATTCGGATTGTAGGAATGGTTTGTGAATCGGTCATTATCTCCCAAAAAGACGTACTGTCCGGTGAATTTGCTGCGGTAGAAATAAAAATAGATAAAATCTAACGCAGAATGAGGAAGCGTTGCCATTGCCTCATCCGAAACGTAGCGATCGATTCCTTCCACGAATTCCCACACCAAAGTTCCTCTGGAGATTGGCTCTTTTGCGAAGAGTCCCATCCCATGGATGGCACTAGGCCCGATGTATGTCGCGACGTGGAGCAATGCGCATAAAAAAGACGAGCCGAATCATAGTGGAATGTGATCGAGATGCAAGATCTTTTTTGGTTTTGATGGATGAGCTCCTCGGTGTAAAGCATGGGTAACATTTTTGGCAGAAATATTTTCCCATTTCACTGCGTTTGCGATTGCTCTTTTCTGCCCTATAGATCGGGTATAATTGCATTCCTGCCTCATACACTGCTCTCCGCTGGCCGTAGTGCTTCCGAGCGAGAAAAGCTGCGTCGGGTTGATGAATTCGCCCGTCGGCACCTTTCTGCATTACGTCGCCGGAGCGGAGAGAGTTACGCCGAGCATGGGCGAGAAGTTGCCATGGTGCTCTACGAGTGTTGCAAGGATCCTGCGCTCATTGCCATTGCGTTACTTCACGATTTACCGGTGCATCCGGATGGTGGAGAGCTCCTCGCTAAGAGTCCATTGAATTCAAATGAACGTGGCATCGTGCAGAAAATGCATGCGCTTCGGCGTCTGCACATTGATGCAAAGACAGAGGACCTCGATCTCGCGATCGAAGCGTTCATGCAGGATACCCGTCTCCTGCCGCTCCGCATGGCGCACCGCCTCAACGATATCCGACACTTTGCACGATTCCCGCAGAAGCTTCGGCGGCAGATCGCCCACGAATCACTCCACATGTATACCGCAATCGCAGGGAGACTCAATATGCACCTCTGGCGGTACGAAATGGAGGATCGATGCTTTGCCATCCTGCAACCCAAGATGACGGAGCATCTACGTGAACGGTTTAAGCAAATGGAGAAATTGGATCATGCATGCCTCCATCAAACAATGACGTTCCTCTCACGCAGGCTCAAGAAGCAGAGGATTCCCTGTGAGCTTCAGCATAGGATCAAAGGTATTTACTCCACGTACCGCAAAATGGCGATTAAGCGCCGCACATTCGAAGAGCTCACAGATAGATTGGCGATCAGAGTCATCGTGCCCGATACCGATTCCTGCTACAGGGCGCTCGGTATTATCCATGGCGCCATGCATGCGGTTCCGGGGAAGTTAAAAGATTACATCGGCATGCCGAAGGAGAATAGCTATCGGTCGATTCATACGGTGGTGTATCCGCTTCCCGGTGTCACCGAGCAGCCGATCGAAATTCAAATCCGATCGCGGATCATGCACGAGGAGAGTGAATTTGGTTCCTCTGCGCATGGCGAGTACAAAGCGGCGTTCTACTCGCTCCGCAATAACCATTCGCGGGTCAATTTATTCCGCAACCTCCAGAGCCTGCGCGCGGAGGCGAGATCGCCGAAGCAGTTCGAGCAAGCGCTCCGCAAATACTTTTCGGAAGATCACTTGGCTGTGTTTGATCATCAGAACAATCTCTACCACCTCAAAAAGCCTGCGACCGTGCTCGATTTTCTTTGCCACGCATTCCCAAGCCGCATCCGTACGCTCAAGGATGTTTGGATCAATGGACGGAAATCGGCACTCGATACAGAGCTTCGTGATGGTGATATTGCGGAGCCACAATTTGGTCGCAGCGTTTCTTTACGCAGAGAATGGCTCCAAGTATGCAGGCACGCCGGGTCGCGGAGGTGCTTGCGGGAGTTGCTGGCTGTCTAGAGGTGTAGGAGAGTCTCCAATAACTTCCCAATCACATGTTGAGCTCGTGAGAATACTTTCGATGATTGGCCTGACGAGTGTGTCCGTGATATGAACAGTGATTTTTTGATCATTGATGAAAGAACTTCTCACGCCTAGATTTCCATAGCTGAATCTCCAAACTTCCTGTAGCAATGCTTCATGTGCACGAAGGTTCTTTCTGAATTGAGCATTCTCTGTAGTAGGTGCTTGTTCCACTATTGCCATACAAGGATGTTTTCCCTTTGCGGTGCTTATGTCAAGAAGTTGTAAATTCAGCTGCAAAAGTGAAGAATTTCCACAGTATGTAGAAGACATTTTATTTTTGTCGATCAAGAATATGTCGAAAGAGCCTATTCGCCGGACGCTCATACATAAACCAAAGCGCAGCTTTCGTTAGACGTTGCAGACGCATTGTTGGCAGTCTGGCACGATGATTGGCTAATAAGCCCATGCCTCTTTCTGCCTCCTGATACAACCATTGTTGTACCTTTTCGGAAGAGGAATCGCGCATTTCTTCAGTTGATAAACCGAGTGCTTCGGCATCTTCGATTGGTACATTGTTGAATCCTGCTCGGATGTCATCAGCAAAATCCTTTATTGAGTACTCAATGCGAGATGCTTCACCAAGAGCGCGGAGATCTGCAATCTGCACTTCGTGCTCTTGCGCCAGTTTAAGGCATAAACCAATTGTTCCTCTGATGTCGAGTGAGTAAAAATGATGTTGCAATTCTTCACGCGGGAGGCATTGGAGCGAATCGGGATTCCTCCGCTTCGCGTCGAAGTGCAATGATTGCAAAATATCATTAATTTCAGAACGAATATTTTCGTCAATCTGTTGTGCTAATTCCAAGCAATGGAGAAGTAATTTTTCAGCTGGATCTTGAGGATTTTGTTGCCCTTGAGCGAAATCGATTTTTCTTTGTATGTACTGCATTGCTGATGAATAGCCCTTTGGGAGCGATGAGTCTCTATCGGCAATATCGTCTAGATACCGCATTAAAGCGTAAATTGATTCAAGCAATTCACCTCGTTTCGGTTGGCATGCAAGATACTTTATGCTCCTCATGCAAAAGAGAAACACCCGATACTTCTTTCCCCTTGTTTCACTCATATATGCATAGATTCTTTGCCGACACTGTTTCGCGACTTCCGCGTTGCTGTTTTCAAGGAGTAGGCCTTCGAATGGGTCTTTTTTTTCGAACATGAGAAAGAAAAGGGAGAAATTATAGAGGGGATCCGTTTGTACAGCAAAAAGAGTAGGCCACTCTTTCGTTGCGTCCTCCTATCGCTCGGCTACACTATTCATAGGTTCAGCGATCCTTTGTTCACAGTTAGCGGGTATCGTATAATGGCTATTACATTGCCTTGCCAAGGCAGAGATACGGGTTCGATTCCCGTTACCCGCTCCAAACTAGACTAATACGATCTCGATCAAGCACTCTCCCGCTTCCAGAGCGGCTTTGCTTCGGTTCGAACATGCCTGAATTCTCGATCATCTTCTTTTTTGTTTCCTTGAGAGCCAAGGGAACGAAATGAGCGTCGTAGTGCAGATTCTGACCGGAAAGCCGCCAGACCGCTCCGCTGTATGAGTGTCATTTTATTGCAATTTGTATGACAAGAATTCTTCATCATTAATACACGCCTACACCTTCAACGACCCGATTTACTATCGTTTCGAAGCGATAGCAAATTGTAAGAAATATCGATCCAACGATTCGTCGGTGGAATGATAGTCGTTGTCGCCGACAAAGTAATCGCACAACACTTCCCGGGCGCGACAGAGTTCGCGCAGACGCAATCTGTTTTTTTTGTCCGCAATCGTCAGATCAAAGAGCTCGAGCATGCGGAAGAGTGCGGACTGCATGCGGGCATTATTGCCATTTTTCTTCGCGCTGCACGCACGCGATACCTCGCTTCCGATATGGGCAAGTTGTAGTGCTAGAGGGAAGCTTTGCCATCGACCGGTAGCCAATTCAGTATGTAGAGGATTCATTATACGACAAGAGAAGAAACGATGGCGCGAATACGCTCCTGCAAATCGAGATTCTCGACTCCACGCGAACGATTTCCCTGCGATGGCCGAAGATTGATCATTGAGTCGAACTCCAACCATTCTGCAGTCATCGTATCGGGATAGAGGTTGATGCCCCACAAATGCTCCTGCTTTGAACCCTGTTCCAAGAGCATCTGTTCTTCATCCGCATGCAATTCCCCGCCGATTGCCATGATGTTCCGTTCGATGTCTACAACAGCTTTCACCATGTCGCCAAAACGCTCTTTGGCAATGGTTTTCAAGTGATTGCGATCAATCGTTGCGGTGATGATCTGTATTGGCGACATATAGCCAGTATAGCAAAGGCTCTCGATCTATGGGTCGATGGTACGTCCCCCATACTGAGGATGTATTGCATATAACTGACGTGCAACTGTTGTAGTATTGGGATATGAATATTGAGCAACAGCTTCATGGTGTATTGCAAAGAAGTGGTGAGACGACTCATCCGATTGCATTGCTTGATGCATACAGAGAAGGACTTGACGTTCTTGAATCTCTTTTCACGAGACCGCCAGGCGCTCCAACTGATCCACAGCCATTGTTTGCGGCTGCAAATACTCTTAATAATTTGCAGCGTACGTTTCGTATGGGTCATCATTTCAGTGTACTTTCCTCTGATCGAGAGGCAATGGGTCGCCTTGTTGGTGAGACGATTGAATTATTAACAAGGTCGCCAGTCGATTTTTCCCATAGGGAAAAGATTCTAAAGAACAGCCGTGAAAGATTAGAAGAGAGTTTTAGCAGTGGAGAAGATGAGGATTTCCCATCTGAGTTGTAATTGGTAAGTGGGAATGTAATCAAATCTACGGCACACCTCACAGCGCCCCCAAATCCAGCTCTTCGTTCATTTCGATCTTCGCAACAAACTCATGATCGTGGCTCACGAGGATCATTCCTCCTTTGTACTCGTTTAATGCTTCTGCGATCACGGGAATATGACGGAAGTTAATGTGGTTTGTTGGTTCATCCAAAATGAGAAGAGTCGGCTTCTGTAAAAGGAATCGGGCGAAACAGAGGAGACCCTTCTGGCCTTCGGAGAGGGATCCAATTTTGGTGTGCACTTTATCGCCGGGGAGTAAAAAGCGTGCGGCGGTCGAGAATATCTGTTGGTTATTTGGCTTCTCCATGACTTCCGCGAGCGTGTCGTACACCGTTTTCTCCATCGGGAGTCCGGAGAAATCCTGGCGGTAGTATCCTACTTTCACCTCGGGAGTGATGACGGCTCCCTTCTCTTTTCCGCTCGCCATCGTTTCCAGGAGCGAACTCTTTCCGATGCCGTTTGGGCCGCTGATCAGTAATCGATGACGTTTACGGACCGTGATCTGGATGTTCTTCTTTGTCGGCTTGTGGTTCTTCATCACCGTGACGGAAGTGATTTCGACAAGCGGCTTACTGCATTCGCTGATCTCGATTGTGAAGGGGGGAATCGTCTTATCCTCTTGGCGCACATCCACTTTGTTCTCCTCGGCCTCCTCCACAGCATCGCGCATCTTGCTCGCGAGTTTGCGCATCTTGCCTCCTTTATGTGCGAAGAAGTTAATCTTCTCCTTCTGATCAATGATGTCTTTTTCCATGCGCGCATTTTGGCGCTGTTCGCGCTCGATCTGCGCTTGAATTTGCTCGACGACATCAAAATAATCTCCCACATACTGCTGAACCTTGTGGGTAAAGTTATCGAGGTGGAGCACGCCGTGCGTGAAACTATTCAAAAATGCGCTGTCGTGGGAAATCACGATGCACGTCTTTTCATACTCGATCAAAAATTGAGTGAGGTGATCGATTCCCTGCGTGTCCAAGTTATTCGTTGGTTCATCCAGCAAGAGGATGTCGGGTTCTTGAATGAGTGCGAATGCGAGAAGTAATCGCGCCTTCTGGCCGCCGGAAAATGCGGCGATTTTTTTATCGAGCGGAGCATGCACATGCACAGCGTCGAGCACCTGCGCTATGTGGCGATCGATGTCATATTTCTTTTCGGGGAATGCACCCTCGAAAAACTCGAGGACGGTTTTCTGCAGATCCTGGTGCGCAACAACCTGCTTTGCTATCCCGATTGTTATTCCCCGTTTTCGGTGTATTTCTCCGTTCGTTGGTTTTATGTCCCGCATAATTAATGAAAAGATCGTGCTTTTGCCGGCGCCATTTTGACCGACAATCGTGAGCTTGGCGTTTTCGCGGATCGAGAAGCTTGCCCCATCCAGAATCGGTTTTGCATGATCGTAGTAAAACGACACGTCTTGGAATCGCAAGATGACTTCTCCGTGATCCATGAAACAGAAGGGAAGGATGAGATGCGCAACACCGCGCTCAAGATGAGTGAAGATCTATAGAAACCGGATGTTCGTGAGTACATCCACGAGCGTCTGTAGAAGATCCTCGTTTGCACCCGGCATCATGACGGCGGTAAAGCCGTAGGCGATATCACCGTACACCGTTACAAACTGGTAGTAACGAACGGTTTCCTCGGTTGAATCCGGAGAGGCCTCGAAGATATGGAGAATCGTTTTGATTCCATCCACGGTGATCGGCTCTGTGGAAATGGTCTTATAGTTTGGCGCGGTTTCGCGTGCGATCTCCACTGCGCGCTCTGCAAATGCCATGTCATCCTGTACAGGCTCAATGAGTGCATCTTTCTTCACATGTACCTGCATCACGAGGCTCTGCGTTTCGTCGCTCACGGCGACAACGAAGCTTTTCTCTTCGCCAAACCCTTGCGTTGCCACGATCCAACCATCGGGCAGACAGAACGAGAAGTTCTCTACCGGCGTCCGTTCTACTTCGCAATTGCGGGCAATCGGATCATTGGAACTTCCTGTGCACCCTGTCAGCGTGATCAGGGAGACAGCGACGATGATGGGGAGGAGAATCTTATGCATCCGGCGTAGTGTAAGGGAGTCTTAGCGGGAAATCCATCCTCTCAATGCACATTTTCTCAGGCTTCAAAATTCCCTACACTATCCCTGTAATCACCTCATTTGCCGCCATGGTGAAATGGTAGACACGAGGGACTTAAAATCCCTTGCCCGTAACAGGGCATCCTGGTTCGATCCCAGGTGGCGGCACCACGTAAAAACGCTCGCAGTGCGCTGCTCGCGTTCACGTGGCACCGCCTCCCGCTCAATTTTGATGAAAATGCAGAAAGCACGAGAAGCGTTTTTACGTGTCGCGTGGCGAGCAAGGCACGTGACGAACGAAGTGAGTGTACGTGCCGCAGCGAGCTTTACGCGACTGCCGCCATTGTTTTGTACTAAAAACATGTTTGTGTTGGCATCAGAATGCCAACACGTTACAATGATCCGCTATGTATCATGTGTATTTCATCGAAAGCCTATCAAGTGCCAAGCGGTATATCGGTTATACAACTGATCTGAAGCGTAGACTTGCGGAACATAACAATCATAAGAATATTTCGACAGCAAAAGAGCAGGGATGGAAATTGATCTACTGTGAAACATACACAAATAAAATGGACGCCCTCGGCAGAGAAAAATTTCTGAAAAGCGGTTCTGGATGGAGGTTTCTTAAAAAACAACTTAGGCATTACCTTGAAGAAGAGTGAGAAAAGCCATTCTGTAGAAAAGTTCGTACTTTCTGAGGTTTTTTGTTCCGATGTGGCGTTAACAATCATTGACACAAAGGGGTGGAAACGTACAATTGCGCACTTGCTCCTTAACATCACTTTGGTAGTAGGCAACCGTTCAGTTCTGCGTAGGGGTTTTCCCTGCGTGCTGTACGGATCAATCCTAGGAGTTTCCATCATGCGAGTGCAGAAAAGTTTGAAACCAGAGCGAAAGAGACGAAGGCGCAAAAATGGCTGTTCTATTCATTGTCAAATTTCTGGCGGCGGCGGGAGCTCCCGTCGCACCGATCGTAACCACCTTGGCGAACCTAAGGTGGACTCTCAATCGAGAGTCTTAGATCGCGTGCAAAGAATTCGTTCGGCACCTTTGCCACCACCGCCGGTGTCCGCACACGCAGGTACCGAAACTCGCTCCAAAGCGAGATACTGGTGAGAAACCTAGGGTGACAGGGGGCTGGCGTTTTCGAACGCCGGCCCTCGACCTTATCGGTTGCGTACTTCCTCGCAGCGCGCTTTGAGATCGTGCTGAAAAATGGTATAATGAAATGGAAGTATGAAAAAAATACTTATTGGGCTTGGTGTCTTTGCGCTCCTTCTTTTTGCGCAACCGACTTTTGCTCATCAAAGTGCGGCGCACGGCCATACGTGGGGGGCGGTTGATCACGATACGGTGATGCATGTGTTTGTGCGTGATGGATGCCCACACTGCGCTGCGCTTGAACGGTTTATGGATGAATGGTTCGAGGCAGGCGGTGCACCGGATGTGACGTACTACGAAGTCATGAATAAGGCATCGCAGGAGCTCTTTGCCAAGGTGCAGGAGCGCATGCCCGGTCTCACGCAGGGCGTGCCGACGATCATCCTCGATGGTCATATTATCCAAGGATACGAAACGGATCTCACGACGGGGAAGCGCATTAAGGATCTCTACGAGAAGTGCTTGGTACGGGAAGATGGCTGCATCACGTTTGACGCATTTATGGAGGGAGCTGGCGCCAAGAGCATTGCCGAGAGTTCCAGTACCTGCAGTGGCGATCCAGAGCATCCATGCGAAGCGAATGAAGACGACGAACGCTTTATCTTCGATTTTTGGTTCGTTGGCAAAACGGATTTGCGAGATCTCTCGCTTCCTGCGCTTTCGCTCATCCTCGGCGGACTTGATGGGTTTAATCCGTGCGCGATGTGGGTGCTCATCAGTCTCCTCACGCTGCTCATCAATACGCGTTCTTGGACGAAAATTTTTGTGATTGGCGGAACGTTCCTTTTGGTTTCGGGAGCCATGTACTACCTCTTTATCGCGGCGTGGCTCAATGTATTCTTGCTCCTTGGATTTAATCAAATCATCCAAAAAATCATCGGCATTGTTGCGATCGGTGGAGGATCGTTCTACCTCTACGAAGCGTTCGGCAAGGATCCAAACCAGTGCAAGGTGACGAATTTTTCGCAGCGACAAAAGACGATTGATCGTATGAAGAAAGTGCTTTCCGCTTCCTCGTGGCCGCTCATGATTGGTGGAGTCGCCATACTTGCGGCCTCCGTGAACCTTGTCGAGCTTGTGTGCACGGCAGGACTCCCTGCAATTTTCTCGGCGATCCTTGCTCAAAATGCCCTGACGAGTGTAGAACACTATTGGTATCTGCTCCTCTATATTTTGGCATATATGTTTGATGATCTCATTATCTATGCGATCGCCATAGGAACATTGCATGCGACTGGATTCACCACGAAGTACAGACGATTCACGCTCATCTTCGGTGGAGTATTGATGGCGACACTCGGCGTGCTGCTCATCTTCTTCCCGGAGGCATTGACGTTTGATTGAGATGAGAGAGGCGTTATGGGTATTAGATTAGGTATTAGGTATTGGGTATTAGGTATTAAGCATGATAAGTTGCCTAATACCAGATACCTAATACCAGATACTCGTCTTTATGAATATCACCCTCAAAAAACTCGGCTCTTCCCGCGTGCAGGCGACGATTGTGCTTGATGATGCGCGCGTACAGACGCTTTCGGATCAGGCGATTAATGAACTTGGGTCGGACATCAAACTGAAGGGATTTCGCCCGGGGAAAGCTCCAAAGGAATTACTGCGCGAACACATCACCACAGAGAAAATTCATGAGAAGGTTATCCAGAAGGAAATGCCTGCCATTATGCAGGAACTTGTGGGGACGCATTCCATTAAGCCGATTATTCGCCCGCGAGTCGAGCTCCATGCGCTCACGCCAATGACGCTCATCATCACGCTTGTCGAAAAGCCGGAAGCGAAAGTAGCCCGCAAGAAGATCAAGCTATCGAATGCGGATCTTCATGTGGAGAAGAAAGAATTAAAAGGGAAAAATGAGGAAAAAGAATCAAAGGAATTCAATGAATTAAAAGATAAAAAAGGGGAAAAGGAATTAAAAGAGACAAAAGAAAAAACACCGGAGGAAAAGAAGCAGGTCGAAGACAATGCGATCCTCGAATTGATTGCGGTTCACACGACGATTGATCTTGCACCGGAGCTTGTGAGCGATGAAGCAGAACAACTCATCGAAGAACATGCGCGGCGTATGGCGCAGTTTGGAATCAAATTCGAAGACTGGCTCGCTGCTCAAAAAAAGTCGATTGTTGATCTGATCAAAGAAATGCAGCCTGATGCCGAGAAGCGCCTGAAGATCCGCTTTGGCATTACTGCGCTTCTCGATGATCTTGCGATTGATGTCTCGGACAGCGAGATGCAGGAAGCGATCGATGCGCTCCTTGCTCCGCTGAAAGGCGTGGAGCATGACGAACTCACGCTTCTCTATAAGCAAGGTGAACGTGCATACGAGCAATTTAAATTCCAGAAGAGAGTGCAGAAGCTTTTAGAGAAGCTTCGCTCGACGTAGCCCACGATGCACGGATGAGTCGATCATGGTTTGCGCTCAGAATCATGCGGCAGCCGCTCCAGTGAATGCGTACGGCGCCGTCCCTTGTGATGTAGCCGATAATGGGAGGCCTTTGCGGGCTATGTTTGTCCGGTTCGCAGCAACGGGCGAAGCGGTAGGGGAGCGGCACTTGCGACTCCAAAAGGATTGACGGCGATGATGGAATGAGCGGCGTCCCCTTTCGGCGTATATCTGTCTGCCGCACCGCTACGCTTGGCTCAATTTTCCTTTTCTCGCCATCCATGCGGAAGTACGAGCGAAGCTTTTGCCTCGCCTCTTTCGTTTTGACGGTTTGCAACCATTGCCGAGAGGGCTTCGGCTCGCTCCATACTGTTACCTGAACATGGTCACCGTTGTCGATTGGTTCGTCGATTGCGGCGATTGCGCCATTGATTTTGGCATACCGATACCGCAGTCCCAGATCTGTATGGATGCGAAATGCAAAATCGAGCGGACCGGCACCTTTTGGCAATTCGATGACATCGCCCTTTGGCGTGAGTGCGAAAATGCGATCACCGATTTCTTCGGCCATGTCTTCCTCATCCATGCTCTCGCTCGTGCTTTCTGCGAGGAGCCCCTCCAAACGCTTCTGCCACGAAGTCCCGGTGAACGGGTGCGCGCTGCCGTGCTGCTTGTAGTCCCAATGGGCTGCAATGCCGTGCTCCGCCTCTTCATCCATTTCGTACGTGCGAATCTGAATTTCTACAGGAAGAGAAGAATCTTCCGTGCTGACGCCGAGCACCGTTGTGTGGAGCGAACGGTAACCGTTCGGCTTCGGCATGGCGATGTAATCCTTCATGCGGTGCGAGAGCGGTCGGTAGGCACGATGGATAATGCCGAGGACTTGGTAGCATTCCTCCTCCGAATCGACGAGTACTCGCATGCCAAAGAGATCATGGAGATCGGTAGGGCTCGTGAGGCTTTTTCTCTGCAGTTTCTGGAAAATGCTGTACGGGTGTTTTTCGCGCGATATGATCATCATGTTTTTCCCCTCGATAGAGAGCAGCCTCGCGAGACTGCGTTTGCTTTCTGCGAGGAGCGGTCCGTGCTGCTTACGCAGATTTTCGAGTATTCCTTCAAGATGTTTTGATTCTTCGGGGTACAGTATGCGGAATGCCAGCGCTTCGAGCTCGTACTTGAGCGAGTAGATACCGAGCCGTGCGCAGAGAGGCGCAAAGATATCCAGTGTTTCGCGCGCCATGATCGATTGCTGACGCTGCGTGAATTGGTCGGCCTTCTTAAGAATATAGAGGCGGTTGTAGAGCGCTATGAAGAGCACTCGCACATCTTTGGAGAATGCCTGAACAATTCTCCGAATGGTGCCTTGCGGCCGCAGAGCAAATCCGCCGCATCCGCCATCGAGGACGGAATCTGCAGCGATGGTGCTGAGAATTTCTTTTCCAAAGAGTTCGTCGACTTTTTGCTGATGCTCCGGTTCCCGGATGCACTGCAAAATGCAAGCGATGAGAGTGTGTGCATCGGGTTTGTGAACCAAGAGGAGATCAACGATATTTTCAGCATGGATGATGCAACTTTCCCCGCCGGGATGGCATAAGCAGTTTCCGTAGAGTTCTAGAGCGAGGAGGTACGCCTCTTTCACGCGGCGCGCATCCTCCTGTGCCAGGTATTGAATTTTTCCAAAGAATGGCGGTTGCTTCCTCATTTGGGGAAAGTGCATTGTAGCATAAGGGTGCCTTGTTTCTTCGAAAAATAATACGAAGAATCAGGGGCTGCGCTACACTGCCTCGTATGCTTGGCATCTTCGATTCGGGAGTCGGCGGACTGAATGTATTTGCGGCAATCCGCACACTGCTACCAAATCTTCAAATGACGTATCTTGGCGATAATGCTCGTACGCCGTATGGGGATCGTTCCCGGGAAACAATTACGGCATGGACAAAGGAATGCTGTTCGTTCCTCTTTGATCAAGGGTGCACGCTCATCGTTCTTGCGTGCAATACAGCTTCGGCCGAAACTCTTCGAGTGCTTCAGCAAGAATGGCTACCGAACGTGCGGAAGCATCGAAATAAAACACTCAATATTCTCGGCGTGATTCGTCCACTTGCGGAGGAAGCAGTCGAGCATACGCGCAATGGATGCATCGGCGTTGTTGGCACCAGAAGCACTATCTCTTCCGGTACGTACATCGAAGAACTTTCCGCACTTCGCCCCGCTCTCCGCGTGGTGCAGCAGGCATGTCCGCTCCTTGTACCCCTCGTCGAAGAAGGTTGGATCAATAAGCCGGAAACACGAAAGATTCTCCGCACGTATCTTGCATCGCTCAAATCGCAAAATCCAGATGTGCTCATTCTCGGTTGTACGCATTATGAGGCGTTGCACCATCTCTTCCAGCGGCAAATGGGCAGGCGCTGCACCGTGCTTCATACCCCGACAATCGTTGCACAGAAACTTGCGGACTACATTCTCCGCCACCCGGAATATGCTCTTCCGCAGACAGGACGTGTTCATTTTTTTACGACTGGCGACGAAGAACGTTTTCAGCGGATAGGATCCATTTTTTGCCCGAAGGATATCGAGCACGTACAAAAGGCAGATATACCCCATTTAGGAGCGAATTCTTCTTTGTGATACCTGTGCCTTTGGAGGATTTCTCAGGCTTTCTCTTGCCCCATTTTTACGACGATGGTAAGATTCCTTGCCAGTTACTTTCTCCCCGCATACTCCCGTGCTCAATCGCACTGCAAAGAAGAAGCTCATCGGCAAGCATCAGGCTCACAAAGCCGATACGGGTTCTCCTCGGGTGCAAGTCGCACTCCTGACACAGGAGATCAATTTGCTTGTGAAGCATCTTCAAGAGCACCCCAAGGATGAATCTGCTCGTCGTGGACTCCTTGGCAAAGTTGCGCAGCGCCGCAAGATTCTTAATCATCTGCGTATGAACGACCAAACGGCGTATCAGGAGGTTGTAGAGGCGAATGAACTGAAGAAGTAGGTGACAGTGTCTTTTTGTAGCGGTACGATTCTCGCATGAGTTCACACCGCCGTTTTCAAGATCTCTATGATCTCTTTGCTTCCGTCCGTTCCACAAAGGAGGCGGAATTACTCTTGAAGGACATCCTCACGCCCCAAGAGCTCGATTCCATCGCAGAGCGGTGGCAGCTCGTCCAAATGCTCATGGAGGGAGCTCCGCAACGGGATATTGCAGAGAAACTTGGTATTTCGATCAGTAAGATTACGCGGGGATCCAGGATGCTCCAATACGGGAGCGGTGGATTCCGGTATTTCCTCCAGAAATTGGGGAAGAAAGTACAGGAGTAAGAAAGTGAAACAATCTCCTTGACGGTTCGTAGCGAGGCAGTGTACCGTTGTAGCGGTACATGGCAACATCTCTCAACACCATCGGCGAAGGAAATATCACCATCCCAATCGCGAGTTACGATGGCCTTCCGACTGAACTTACTCCTGAACAGAAGCAGTACTATGACCAAATTCAGAATATGATCCTTGGAAAAGGGGGGAGTGGAGCTTGGGTTGCTCAGCCATCAGAGCTGAGCGCCCTAGGGACACCGACTGGGGAAGTATGTGACAAATAAAATCTTGTCCGTAGCGCGCTCCGCTTCGCGGAGTGGGTGAGTCCTTGTGGATTCATTCTAAGAGCTACGGTCTTTTACATCATCGAAAGGGAACTGCTATGAGTAATGATCGCAAGAGTTGGCGTATTCAAAGTCCTACCACTCGTAAGCGCAAAGTGACGCATCAAAAACCTTGTGGAGGATGGGCTTGGGTTTTAGATGATGAACCCCACGAGACATCTCGTGAGGAATTACCACCGTCCAGAGAGCATTCGATAGATCAGCAGACACAAACACGTCAATTTTCAAGAGGAGGATGGTATCTCGATTAGTAGTGACGATCGTTTCTGTTTCATCTTTTTGGAGAAGGAGAATGAAGGTGTTCAATTCACAAAAATTCGTCGATAGCGTGCTGGATCAGGAATTAGCACGTCGCATTGCCGGTGTTGAAAAGATGCTTCTTTCCGCGCCATGTGCCTACTCGCATTTGCTCAGTATTCTGCTTTTTCTGAGTCGGGAGGATCGAGAGCGTCTCATCGGTAATTTGCAACAGGCTATGCGGATTCTTTTCCAGCAAATCCCACAATCTTTCACTTCTCGGGACATGAATCAGGGGAAGGGAATGATTTTCCATCCTGTCTCAGGCGATCCGATCAAGACATTGAGATTGGAGAGTAGTCGGCAGGTTGTGCATTATGCCGCAGATACCACGGGTGGTGAGTGGGGAAGCGGAAGAAAGGAACGTTCTACAATCGAGGATGTCCGTGGAGAATTCTTCTGGAAGAATAACGTCCAGTTGCCAATCATTGGGTCGGGTCGGGCAAATGGTGCACGGCGTAGCCACGTATGTCTTTATCATGCGGGCGATCCGTATTTAGTTCACTGGAAATATTGTCCCTGGACAGGGGCAGAGCTCAAGAAAGGAGCAAAAGATGAGTAAGACACTACCGCGTGATTACACCGTGGAAGAAATGGATCAGGGACTCGGGATGAATTTTCATCCAAGTGATGGCACATCATTGGCCGCTCTATCGTTTAGCTCGGAGCTGAATGTTTTCTTCTCTCTCAGAGTTTGGTCGACAGATCCTAAGCCACATATCAGTGATGGGAGGGTTCACAAACAAGGAAATGCGTATCCTCGTCACTGGATGTATGATCCGTTCACAGGATCGGATTTAGTGACGCATAATGATGATTATTGCGGTTGTTGCGGAGGAGAATGGTAGAGACACGCAGCTGATATTGAACTGTAGCTCTTTACCCCTCCTGCGAAAGCAGGAGGGGTTTTTTCTTTTCCTCTCGCCAACTTTCCTGTACACTTCCCGCAGTTCCTTCCCTCCACCGCCCGATTCTTACTCCTGGGTTTACGTTTGAGGCTAGACATACTATGGTCATCAGCCTCTCGACGCCGCGCTCTGCGCGGCGCTCGAGGAGAGCGCTCGTTTCAAATGTGAATCCATCTCAGTGAGAATACGACGTGTTGGAGGAAGGGTTTCATCCCTTCCCATTTTCTCTTATGTCCACATCACAGACTGCGGCATTCGCCGCACAGAAAGAATTTACGCTTGAACTTGGCGATAAGTCGCTCATCGTGCGGAGCGGCATGATCGGCAATCAAGCGAATGCCACGGTACTCTGCCAAATGGGCAATACCGTTTGTATGAGTAACTGCACCATTTCACCCAAAGCGCGCGATGGAGTTGATTTCCTGCCGTTGCAGCTTGTGTACCAAGAAAAGTATTACGCAGGAGGCAAGATTGCAGGATCCAGATTCCGCAAACGCGAGGGTCGTCCCGGGGATCAGTATGTTCTCCTTGGTCGTGTTATTGATCGCGGCTTACGGCCGATGTTCCCCAAGCACTTCCGCCGCGATATCCAAATCTTCTGTACGGTTCTCTCGTACGACTTCGAAAACGAACACGATGTTGTCTCAGCAAATGCCGCCAACTTGGCTGCCGTACTCAGCGATTGCCCGTGCGATGGTCCGCTTGGCTCCGTGCGGGTGGGACTTATTGGCGGAGAGCTTGTGCTTAATCCGACGAGTGAGGCGAGCGCAAAATCCGATCTCGATCTCTTCCTCACGGCATCGCTTGGTCGTGTTGTGATGATCGAAGCCGGAGCAAATCAAGTGCCGGAAGCAGATATTCTCCGTGCAATCGAGTTTGGAAAGAAGTGGGCGCAGAAAATTGCGAAGTTCTTCGCCGATGTTCAAAAGGAAATCGGAAAGCCGAAGTTCGAAGTCGAGGCTCCGTTTAAAAACGATGAAGCCTATGCATACCTCAAGGAATGGGCGCTTCCCACGATCACGAAGGCGATCAAAGATCAATTACCAAAGCTGACACGACGCGCAATCTTCAATGGATTCATCGATGGTGCCCTTCAAAAGCTCGAAGAAAAATACGGTGCGAACCCGGAAGCAATGGCAGAACTCTCTCCGCATGCGAAAGATTTGATGGATAAGGTGATCAAGGGCGAAATGCGTCGCTTAATCCTGGATGAAGGCATCCGCATGAGCAGCAGAAAAATCGAGGAGATCCGGCCGATCGGCGTGATGGTGGACCCACTCCCGAATTTTGTGCATGGTTCAGCACTCTTCCAGCGCGGTGAAACGCAAGGACTCACGACCTGCACGCTTGGCTCTCCCGGTGACAAACAGCTCGTCGAAGGAATGGAGGGTGAAGTAAAGCAGCGTTACATGCACCACTACAACTTCCCGCCGTTCTCGGTGGGGGAGACCTCGAACCGTTTGATGGTGGGAAACCGCGAAATCGGCCACGGGAATTTGGCGCAGAGGGGCATGGAGCCTGTCCTCCCGAAGGAAGAAGATTTCCCGTACACGGTTCGTATCGTCACGGAGATTCTGGAAAGCAACGGTAGCTCATCCATGGCGGCAACGTGCGGATCCACGCTTGCGCTCATGGCGGCAGGCGTTCCGATCAGTGCACCGGTATCCGGCATTGCGCTTGGACTGATTTCAAATGAGGAAAAAGACCAGTACGTCATTCTCTCCGATCTTCAGGATGAAGAAGATTTCGGCGGAGATATGGACTTTAAAGTTACGGGAACGGAGAAAGGAGTCACTGCGATCCAGATGGACATCAAGATCAAAGGCCTCCCCGATCATGTTTTTGCAGAAGCTCTTGAGCGCGCCCGCAGCGGACGGCTCCACATCCTTTCGTTCATGCTTGCTGCGATTCCGGAATCGAGGAAAGAACTCAGCCCGCATGCTCCACGTATCGAAACGATTCAAGTGAATCCGGATGACATTCGCCTTGTGATCGGCAAGGGAGGCGAAACCATTCAGAAGATTACAAAGGAACTCAACGTCGAGATCGATATCGAAGACAGCGGTCTCGTCTTTGTCACCGCGCTCAATGGCGAATCAATGCAGAAGGCCAAGGAATGGATCCAAGGGATCGTGGCGAAGCCCGAAGTCGGCAAGGTCTATAAGTGCAAAGTTGTTCGCGTGATTGCAGGAGTCGGCGCTATCGTCGAATTCCTCCGCGGTAAAGATGCCATGATTCACATCAGTGAACTTAAGTGGGAGCGCACCGAAAATGTGGAGGATGTGCTCAACCTCGGTGACGAGATCGATGCCGTATGCGTCGAGTTTGATGTCACCGAAGGAAAGACGCGCATGTCATTGAAACAAATGACCCCGCGTCCGGAAGGCATGCCACCACCCTCTTCTTTTGGCGGACCACGCGGTGGTGGTGGAGGGAATCGAGGCGGAGGGTTCAACCGAGGTCCAAGACGTTAGATACGACGTCATGCTGAGTAGGCCGAATCCGCCTCAGCGGATGAGGCCGTATCGAAGCACGTCGCGCCCGATAGTATTATCTTCACGCGCGAAGTGCTTCGACTTCGTTCCCCTGCACCAGAGGTGCAGGGTCACTACGCTCAGCATGACGTAAAAAATACATTCAATTCCACTCCTCCACCTTCTTCTTCGCCTCCTTGTAGAGACTCTGCACTTTGCGTTTTGCCTCTGGGAGATTCTCTTTTGCTTTGGTGACTGCTTCCGTTGCAATTTCTTCCGCTTCCTCTTGGAGCGTGTGGCACGATTTTGTCAGATTCTTCTTCATTTCCTTCCAACGCTTCTGCGTTTCATCGCTTCCCGCCCATTCTTTCGCTTCCTTTGCAAGCTCTTTGCCTCCTCGTTGCACCTCATGTCCAAAAATCTTTGCCGCCTCCTTTGGATCTCGCGCATCGCGAAGTTTTTTTCGGAGATGTTTATTGGTGAGCAGCATGCCGCCGAAGAGTCCGCCGACTGCACCGATGAGGAATTTGAGGCTACGCATAAGATGTGGGGAGAATTGGGTAGGTGAACGTACCTTTTTCTCTCCTCCTGACGCAAGGCGAGACCATTGCGAAATAACCAAAATCATTTTGTGATGCGTCATCTTCGAGAGTGTTTATGGCCGTTCAATCTGTCTCTTTGCATCGAGCATTATTTGCAGGATCTTGAGGGTTTTTGTATCTCTTTCTTCCGGCTCTTTTTGTTGTTCCTCACGGATATTTTCTTCTAGATCAGCAATGCTCATGCGATAAATTTCTTCCACTCTATCTTTGTTGTGTTCGATCCATTCTCGTCGGTGATTCCGCTCGGCATACTGGTACAGGAAGGCTATGCCCAAAGCGACCGTCCCTGCGATACCTGTGATAATTTTGTTTCCCGTGGAAATTTGAACCCCCCGTCGAGGCGCTAGCTGCTGATGAGTATCAATTCGATTGACCATAAGGATCGGTACTCAGTATCAGCCATTTAAGGCATTTTTCAAGCGTTTTCCCCGGTGAATATTGGCAGAACGATGTGCCTCGTCCCGCAGACGCATGAGGAGAAAACGAGCTTCGGAATCTTTGTGAAAGGGCAAAGGATCACGATTTTCCGGCATAAATACTTCTTCCTCACGCTTCGCGAGGCTGATGATGGGGATCATAAACTTCATGGCTTTAAGGACTTCGACCCCCACTGCAAGTTGTCCTTTGCCGCCATCGAGCACAAGGAGATCAGGGGGGCTGCTGAGTGATTTGTCTGTCTTGTGATCTTTGGCGATATACACCATGAGGATGGTTGATGGTGTTGTATTCGCGAAGAGAGGAGGCGTGTCGATGACGTGCCGGAATCCAAGTGTGGCATATTGCTCCTCACATTCCGGAGGAATTGCTGTATAGATCTTTCCCGTTTTTTCCTGCGTGAGAATTTTACGGATCATCAAGCTCTCTATTGCACTATCGCGATGATCGTCATCGAGCCACGGTGTTGCAATTTCCACAATGCTCTTTGTATGACGAACGGCGCGCAAGAGGCCGATGATTATTCCATCCTCGCGCACGACGTAATCTTCGACATTCTTCTCTTCCTTTTGCAGATATTTTGGATGCCGCTCAATGATTGCTTCGACTGATGCCTTCTCTCCCTTTTTCACTTTGCCAAATGTAATGCTGCGGGAACTCCATACGTCTTCCTCCCTCTTTATATGTGCCGCAAGATGTCGCAGACGACGCGAGAGTACCTCCCGTAGCGATTTGTAATCATCGATCTCGCCCTTTCGGATCGAGCGAAGTGTGAATGATCGGTAATCGCTGTTTTTGGCTTTGCCATCGACAAATACAACCATGCTGCCGACAGTTTCCGTTCCGCCAAGGTGCGAAATATCGTAGCATTCGATGCGCTTTGGCTTAGCAGGCAGATCCAATATTTCTTTAAGTTCCATAAGCGCGTCATCCACTTTTTTCGTCGTTGCCTCCCACCGCGCAAGCTGTTGACGCACTTTTTCCTCCGCATTTTTTTCCGCCATCGTGAGGAGTTTTGATTTCTTCCCCCGTTCTGGAATATGGAGAGAGACGTTCCTACGCTTTTGATTCGTGAGCCATGCTTCGAGCGTGTCGCGCTCCTCTGGTTCCTCCGCACAGATGATGGTATCTGGGACTTCCTCTGTCGCGATATAGTACTGTGGGAGGAATTGGCTTAAAACTTCTCCGTGGGTATCCGCCTGTCCGGCAAGAGCGTAACTCCGCTCTCCCACGAGTTTTCCACCGCGCTCGCGAAGAACAACGACATGGGCCTTGTCCGAAAGAAGCGCTACGCCGAAGTAATCTGTATCTGCGCCGGAGGTATCGGAAACAATTTGTTGCTCTTCCAGAGATTCGATGTAGTTGAGCGTATCGCGCAGCTTTGCAGCTTCCTCAAACAGCTTCTTTTCCGCTGATCTTCGCATTTTCTCTTTGAGTCTTTCGGTAACGCCGGTTCTGTCTCCCTTAAAAAACTGCATCACTGCTTCGATGCGATTGCGATACTCTTCCTCTGTGATCTTGCCGCAGCAGAGGCCGTTACATTTGCCGATTTGGGAGTCGAGGCACGGCTTTAAATTGCTTTCCTCGAGCGAGCGAGTTCCGTCAGAGCGGAACGAGCGAGTCGAGAGGCCTCTCGACTCGGCGCCTCTTGGCGCCTTGCTCCTGCCTTCGCTCTTGCTTCCCACTTCGCCCTTCGGGCTTCGAGGGACAGGTCGGCGGGCAGGCGAGGAGAGTGGTTGTTTATTTAGTAGATCCAATGACCTCTTACACGCCCTCCACCCATACACATCGTGCAGCATATCGAGCGTGCGATGGATGTGATGTGCGCTCATGAACGGTCCAAAATATTTGGCTCCGTCTTCCTCCATTCTTCGTATGATGCTCACAGTGGGATATGCGTCCTTCATGCTCATTCGCACGTACACATAGTTTTTATCATCCTTCATGAGCACGTTGTACTTTGGCTTCAACTCTTTAATGAGGTTTGTTTCCAGCATCAGAGCTTCGATTTCCGTTTCCGTCACTGTCCAATCGACATCAGTAATTTTTTGGAGGAGTGCCAATTTCCATGGTCCTATCGAAAGATCAGGTTTTTTTTGAACGTAGCTCTTCAGGCGATTCTTCAGATTTTTTGCTTTTCCTACGTACAGCACATCTCCATTATCACCGATCCAGCGATACACCCCCGGCGTTTGTGGGGCTTTGGTGATGCGTGCACGGAGCTCCTTGAGGCGAGTTTCTGCTTTTCCCAATGCTTGAATCTTTTTCGGCATACTGAGAGTATACAGGCCATGCAGTGTATTATTGATCCGCAGATCTTGGAGAAAAATTCGGGATTGATGGTTGGTGTCCTTGTTGTAAAGGGCGTCGATAATGTTGGTGCTCATAGCGATATTGTATCGCTCCTCCGCCAAGCGGAGACTAACGTCAGTGCTTCACTCACCATCGAAACATTCAAAGATCATCCCAAACTCAAAGTGCTCCAAGAGGTGCATCAGGCATTCGGCAGTAATCCGAATAAATTTCCTCCCTCCGTGCAGGCACTCGTGAAGCGGGTGTTGAAGGGCGGACAGCTACCCACGATCAATCCGCTTGTGGATCTCTATAATGTCATCTCCCTCAAATATCTTCTCTGCGCCGGAGGAGAGGATACGGATCAGTGCATCGGTGATATCCACCTCACGTACGCAACGGGAAACGAGGAATTCATTGGACTTGGTGAAACGGAGAATGATCCGCCAGATGCAGGAGAAGTGATCTACTGCGACGACAAGGGCGTGATCTGCAGAAAATTCAACTGGCGAGAAGGCGATCGCACCAAACTCACGGAGAAGACGCGGAATTGCGTTCTCGTCATCGAAGCACGTTCTCCTATTCTACGGAGCGAGCTAGAGGAGGCGCTGAATGAACTCAAAGCGTTTGTCGAAAAATATTGTGGGGGTTCAGTTCGCACAGAGATTCTGGATCAGAATCATCAATCATGCGATCTTTGATCGCAGCGATACTGCTCCTCCGTACCGCACACTCTCGGTGCCATACCTCTTCCGGAGACTATCAAGCGCCGATTGGAGTGCTATGGTTTCTTCGAGTGACTCCGGTTCCTCAAACAGCGAGATTTGGCGGCATCCATTTGGGCGGAAATCGGAGAGGATGAGGCCGGTTTGGGTAAAACGAGTTTGGGTTAGGGCTCGGGCTTGGATGATTTCCTCAAACATTTCTCTTGCGAAAGGCATCAGGAATAATTCCTCCGCGACATATCGCCCAATGACGCGCTCCGCGGAAATTCCACTCCGATAATCCGCACCGCGAACCCACACACCGATTCGTGCACATTCGAGTCCATGGCGGCGGAGTTTTGTTGAGCAGCGCTGCAGATGAGTCATCACTTGAGAGGAGAGGAAATTGATATCGTTCGTTGCACGGAAACTCCTGCAACGAGAGATGGATTTTGGCGGTAGCGGATCCGTGATGACGGCATAGACGGGCTCTCCTCGTATTTCCTTCTGTAACTCCACGCCGATTTTGCCAAGAATTTCTCTGATGTGTTCGGTTTTTGCATGTGCAAAATCGAGCGCCGTTCTGTAGCCACCCTCCTTCATTTTTGGCGTTGAGCGCCATCCAATCCCGGGAATATCGCTGACATCCTTCACAGCGAGAAAGCGTTCGATATCGCTCTGTTCGATGATGCAAATGCCCTTCGGTTTCCGATGTTTACTTCCCATTTTGGCGAGTGTTTTCGTTGGTGCAATACCAATCGAAATCGGAAGATCAAGGAAAGTAGAGGCTTCGTATTGGATTTTTTGAGCAAGAGCATAAAAAACGTCATGCTGAGCGAAGTTCTGAGCATCCGTTGAGGATGCGAAGAACGAAGTCGAAGCACGTCGAGAGGTTTTAGACATCATTTCTTCATTTGCGAGGTGCTTCGACTCCACTCGCCCCGCCTCTTGGCGAGGCTCGCTCCGCTCAGCATGACGTACAGTGTGATATGCACACGAGAGATCCAAGTATCCCTCATCCGGTGATGCCCGTTCCACGCCGCCCGGACAAAACTTTTCAAACAGCGCAAAGAGCTGCTGCGTGGCATCGTATGTCGCTCTAAAATCCGCCGGCATGGCAATGGCATCTGGTACGAGCTTCCTCGCATCACGGAGGCGCATTCCTGTCTTCACGCCGCTTCTCTTTGCCTCATAACTTGCGGCAATGACGCAACCTCCTCCCATGCCAAGCGCTAGGAGAGGCTTCCCCTTCAGTTTGGGATATTTGCGTTGGAGGACGGAGGCGAAAAAGGCATCGGCATCGATGTGGGCAAACATGGCTACATCGTCCTCACCACCCCCCTCACCACTCCCGCCACTTGCAGCTCCTCCATCGCGTACAGATCAGGGTATTCTGGATTCTCTGCATGGAGGTAGTACTTTCCCTTATCGCGTGAAAGCCTCTTGAGTGTGAATTCGCCATCCAAAATACCGACGACGATTTCGCCTACCTTCGGTTCTCGTCCGCGCTCCACAATCACAAGATCTCCTTCCAAAATTCCTGCATTGATCATGCTGTCGCCTTTCACTCGGAGGAGAAACGTGCGCGAGGCATCCCGCACGAGCATATCCATGAGTGCGATGTGCTCTTCCGCTTGTTCCTCCACCGGCGCGGCAAATCCCGCGGCAATGGGACCAAAGAGTGGGAGCATCATGGCCTCAGCGGATTCCCCACGCGAAGACCGTGGATCCACGATCTTGATCCTTCCCTTTGGATCTTTTTCCAAGAACCCTCCCTTTTCCAGTACGTTCACGACTTTCGCTACGGCATTCTTGCTGCTGACGCCGAAGGCAATGGCAAGATCCGCAAGAGAAGGGGAGTAACCGCGCTTTCGCTGGAAATCCTTAATGAAGGTGAGGACGGTTTTCTGATGATCGGTGAGGGAGAGGGTGGATGGCATGCGTGGAGTATAGGTGCACAAAAGTCCACCGTCAAGTCTCACCAAAATTCTGCTTGCCGGAGCGCATAAAAGTTCTTCTGTCATGCAAGCATCATGCAACTTCTGGTGCAGCTGGAGCTGCGAGAGCTTCCTCGGGTGGCGTCGTTTCCTCCGGCATGACAGCCGGCGGTTCTTCCTCACCGATATCGATGATATCGAGATCCTTCATCTTCTGGAGTTCCATGTAGGTAATGGTCCACACGGTCTGCGTGAAGACGTGGACGTATGCAAAGAAGTAACTTGCAAAGAGGATGATGATGATCGCCGCGATCGTCGTGAAGATAATCGTGAGTGCCGTGGAGAGGAAGTAGGCAAAGAGGACACTCAAGCCGATGATGACTGCAGGAAGGACAAAGAGAACAACGGCGTTGAGGAGAATCCGGAGCGAAATGACGAGGAGCAGGAGGAAGAGGAAGAGGACATGGCTGATGTGACTAATGATGAGTTTAAAGCTGCGGCCAATCGCTGCAAAAATGCCGCTTTTCCGAATGACAATATCTTCTTCTGCAAAGATCGAGAGGAGCCGGAAAATATTCGAGAGGAACCAGAAGATAAGTGCGAGTGCAATGATAGGAATATGCAGACCAGACGGCATATACCGAAGAACGAGCGAACTGATGGTGATAACAATGGTGATATGTCCAAGAACAAAAAATTCTCGTACCGCAAAGAGTGGGAGAAAGTTATAGAGCGCGAGGACGAGTCCGCCTTTCACCTCTTCCTTCTTATGCGACTTGGCAGCAAGGCCGATAATGGCTCCAAGACACATCTTGGGGATAAAAATTTCGAGGATGACGAGGAGAATGAGAATGGTAATGAACGTGATGAATCCCCAGAGGGGCAGCGCTTGCATCAAATATTCCTCCACGGCAAAAAAGCCTATGGGGTCTCCCTGCATGTAGGTATAGGCAAAGTAGGTCTGATAAATCAGGAGTTTGGTATCGAGGAGCGTTTCGAGGAGTTCGGACGCAAAGCCCCATGCGCGGATCTTGCGTTCGCGCTGGGTCATACTCCATGCCTCGGCGATGATCTCCCGGGGGGTCATACTATCCCGCCTATTCTACCTTATTTTCCAGAGGAAAGAGATCCTGGAAAAACCGGAACTCGTAGTCCTCCCCAAGGACAATCGTGATATCCGATGCGCGGTCTTGCAAGACGCTACGCCAAACCTCTGTCATTTCTTCCGGAGGGATTTTTAATCCTGCTCCAAAAAATTCGGCAGTATCCTTCTGTGACTCGTTTCCAACAATCACATGGGACTCTGCAAATTCTTTACGATCCGGCACGTTTGTCACCTCCACCACCTCGAAATCGAATTTGATGAATTCCCGTGCGAGCTTCCGCGCGGATCCCTCTACCGCGCCGGCATTCAGCACGGCGATCTTTGGTGCTGCAAGATAGAGTTTGCGTTTGCCAAAGTAGAGGCTCATGAGAAGCTGTACTTGTTTCCAAGTGACGGGGAATTCTGGAATCGAGACCGGTAGCATCACGAACTCATCCTCGAAGAGATCGCGAGGAGGGGAATAGAGAAGGCCTCCTTTCCATAGTTGGTCGCCGTAGAGTCCGTTCACATTATTCAGCTGCAATGTGAGGAAATTTTCTTTCTCCATATCCTTCGCGATGCCGGCGAGAGTGACAAGTTGGCGAGTTTTGATATCCGTTTGTATATGCGATGCGACGATGGAGTAGAGCTCCAAAATTTTCTTTGGGCGCTTGGCAATGCCGCTCTCCTCTACCTGCTTCATAGCAGCATGGATAATCTGCTGTTGCCGTGCACTGCGATCAAAATCACTCGTCGTATGGCGCGTGCGTGCATATTTGAGCGCCGTCGCTCCATCGAGGTGCTGCCTCCCTGCAGCGATCTCAAAAGTTTCGTAGGTGTAATTTGGTCCCGGGTATTCCGTATCGTGAATTGCTTCCGGTACATCGACATCAATCCCGCCAATCGCATCGATGACTTGCACGAATGCCTCAAAATCCACCATCATCGTGTGATGAATCGGAATACCGAGCGATACGCCGATTTCATCGGCAAGGCTTCGGAGAGCCATTGTTCCAGCTTCTTCCTTTGCCACCTCCTTCCGAATGAGTGCGATGCGCTCGTCGCGCCAGAGTGCGTTGAGTTTTCCTTTTTCCACCTCCATCTTCTCATCCGCATGGAGGAAATAGAGATCGCGCGGAAGCGAGAGGAGCGCAACACTTGCTTTCTTCGAGCGAGCGCCATCAGACGCGAGTCGAGAAGCGATGGGATCGATGCTCGCGATGATGATCGTATCCGTGAGGTCCTGCCCCGTTTCATCTCCCTGTCCGAGGAGAAGAATGTTCGTGATGCCTTCATTCGTCGCCTCGAGCGGCGTTCCTGTGATACTGAGCGCAGAGGAGAGCGATACGCCTCCGAGTTTGATGAGGAGCGATACCACAAGGAGGAATACCGTGAGTGCCACAATTGCCGCCGTTCCCACTGTGATCGCCTTTCGCATCCGAAGTTCGCGCTTTTTACGCTCCTCAAATTTTTTTCCAAGCGCAAAGAGCGGACGAATAATCATCAATGAAACGCTGAGGAGCGCATGCCAAGGAATCTGATGTCGTGTTTTCTTCTTCCTCGAATCGATGGGGCGCGTAGAGAATGACACTTGTACTAAAGGGAACGAAGTATGCCGGAGGAGGATACAGGAAAATGACTCTCTCGAAGATAGTGATTATTCCCTCGGCATACATCCGCACCCGCAGGTATTGCTAAATGCTTCCATTCCCTCCGCGCATGCAAAGCGGATGAGCATGCACTGATCCGGATCATTGGAAACATACTTCACACCGGCATTCGATGCATCCGGACAGACGCCGCTCACGGGATCAGGGGAAACAAAGGGCAGTGCACCTTGTTCTTCCACCGTCACTTCATCCGCACTCTTGATGCCCCATGCCGAGATTGTGTAGAGCGAATCATCGATGCGCACGATGCGTTCGATGTCCTTGCCGTACACATAGCCTCCTGCCTTCAGCCAATCATCATTCGTGTAGTGCGTGACGGTTCCGCGTAGTGTAAAGCCGTTTGCGACATCAATGGTGTAGACCTGCGCACCTTGGAATACGGGATCGCCATACGCGCTCGCGGGATCACCGTAGTACTGTTCTGGATGCAGAATCTTGTGGATGCGAACGGGGAACGCGAGGAGGCTCCGATTCTTCTCAAAGAGGAGTGCTTTGGGATTCTGGAGTAGGGGACTATCGGTTCCTCTTTCACCAATAACAAGATTATGGAGCTCTTTTGGATTTTTGACATCCGATACATCAAAGAGCGCGATCTTCATGCCCTGTTGCCATGCCAACGTGCCATCTTTTGACACCACCGCTTCCTTCCCGAATCCAAGGATATGGTTTTCATCGTAGGGATGCAGATAGTCGCTGTATCCCGGAATTTTGAGTTGTCCGAGAATTTTGGGATTTCGCGGATTGGAGGTATCGATGACGAAGAGGGGGTCGATCGTGCGGAAGGTCACCATGTACGTACGGCCACCGAGGAAACGCGTGGAGTAGATTCTCTCGCCGGGTGCGATATCCGTGATCGATCCTACAGTTTCCATATCGCGATTGAGGACGTACAGGCTATTTGTCGAAGGCTTCTGCACGGAACCATTCATGCTCCACTGTTGATCCAATGTTGTCGCGATGCGGAAGTGATTTTCGTATTCATCCATCGAGAACTGATTGAGAATTCTGCCCGACACTTTTCCCTGCGCCTGGAAACTCACGCCATCCTCGGTAAAGGCAAAGCGGTAGAGGCGAGTCTGTTCCTGCGAAGGCGTTTCTGCATTCCTATTCCATATGTAGTTCCAATCGGTTGCGGCAACGTAGAGATTTTCGAGCGAGGAGTACACATTTTCACCGTTGCCAAGAACTGCCGTCCGCTCCACATCTGCATTCGCATCATTCAGGGGGATAACGCTGACGATCAAGTACGATGGGGAGGGGACACGCGGCAAGATCACAACATCGCTGCACTTCACCGCTGCTTCCGCCACATCACCATGCGCGGAGTCTTTCATGAGGGGAAGAAAATCTGTTTCGGAGGTAGCTTCACGGAGCGGAATAGGTCCGCCGTAGTACCACGGCGCTCTATTCGTTACGATGTACAGCCTGTTGCCGATTCTCCGCGTGGAAATTTGATTGCCTTCGAACGATACTGTGCGCTGGAGTGTTGGGTCCGTCGGATCAGAAATGTTGTAAATTTTTACAACGGTAAAGGATCGCTGCATCCACGGCCCGGGCCAGATCGCCATCTTCTCCATCACCGGTGCACCCATGATGCCGATGGGTCCTCCGCCCTGATCCCACGATGATCCAATGACAATGAGGCGATTGCCTTCGATGTAGAGGTCGCTAGGCAAAAATCCCTGTGCATCAAAGCTGATGGTTGCCGCATTCTTTAGCGCTGCAGGATTCCCAGCATCTACGATTCGTACTTCATTTTGATTGCGGATCAGGTATAGATATCTGCCATCCGTTTTTACGATATCGCCTTCATCGACACCCGCAACCTGCACGTTCGTGTGCGAATAATCACCATCTTGCGCGCTCGAATTCTCTTCGCGGGCGGAGGGTGCGGTTGCCGGTACTGTCTCTTCCATCGTGTCCATTCCTTTCATCATCATGGGATACACATTCGTTCGCATCGCTTCCTCCGTGAATGCGCGCAGATCCATGCACGATTCCGCACGCTCCGGTTTTTTACTTGCGAGGTTCACCTTCATTTCCGGATACTTCACATTCATGTAACTCTTAGCGGGCTCATCCGTTACATTCTCGGAAAGTCTCCACATCATTTCCGCCATTTCACCACGCGTAATTTTTTTGGTGAGTGCATCGATCGAAGGAGGAATTGCCGTGGAGGATTCCAAGGCTCTCGCATATGGTTCGTACCAATCGGGCGAATAGGCATTGATCTCCTGTCCGTAGGCGAGTGAGAGGATTTTCGCGGCTTCCACGAACGAAATTTCCTGCTCTGGACGGAAATATCCATCTGGGTATCCCGCGACAATCTCCTCTTTTTTAGCTGTGCAAACATATTTTGCGAACCAGTCCTTCTTCACATCCGGGAAGCAGCTCCCTGCATCCGCATCCACTTCGCCTCTGCTTTCGAGGACGATCTTCAAAAACTCCGCACGATTAATGGTCGCACCTGCTTTAAATGTTCCATCATCATAGCCCTCTACCACTCCTTTCTCTTGCAGAGCATTAATTGCCTGCTGATACGGCGTATTACCACCGACATCCGTAAAGGCCGCAAGAGTGGGAGTCACCGTACTCATCACGACTGCGAGCAGAGCAAAAAGTGCGATAGAGCGGAGAAGCTGCATGAGACGAATGGGGAAGATGATGTAAGCATAGCGCATGGCGAGGCAATGGACTATGTTGCTTCTTCGATGACGGGTTCGGTGACCATTTCTTACATGTATACTATTCAATTGAATAGTATAATAGTGCTGCTCAAGGTGATTTGACAATAATCAAAATGATTGTTATTGTATCGTCATGGCTGAAGCGCCTTCTTCATCGCATCCAGAAGGGCAAAATGATGCATCACATCCGAATCGGAGGGATTTTCTAAAGGAGGCAGCTCTCATTTTTCCATTCGCAGCAGCATTAAATGGAGTCGCAGCGGAGGCTCAGGAAAAACCTTCACACACAGTAGGGCTTGATGCAAAGTTCATAGGGAAGGGAGGACCGCATATTCCTCAGCGCATTCAGGTTGATTTAGAAAGTGGAGAAGATAATCGTTCCTCTATGGAAAGGGATGTTCGTCCGGGACAGCAAGGCATCATCGAACTTACGTTGACGAAAGGCAGGCATACAATCGATGTTCGTCCGCTTGTTACCCGTAATGGCGCAGAGCGCGCGGAGCTTTCCTCCATGAATCCGGAAGTGGGGTTCACCACCTATCGAGTCCCCGATAAGAAGGGGGGATTTGTACGTATGGAAAGCGGCGCAACGATTACAGTGGATGGGGATAGGGAGATTCCTATTGGTATTGAACCTGCAATCGAATTGAAAAATATTGTTTTTCTCAAAACTGGAGAAAAAAGCGGATTGAATGTGAGGCGTAGTGCGCTCGTACTCCCGCCGGATGAAACCGATAAAGAGAAAAGAAAAGGGATGCTTCGCATTGCACACGAGGAAAGCGCAGAGAATTTTCCGTACACGGTGAATGTTTTTAAAATTGAACAGAAAGATGGTGCCACTGCTGTTACGCGCGTGCATTCAATCATTTCGAATGGTGGATCGCTTCCGGAGGAGAAGGAGATTCAACTCGATCCGGGTACATATGTGTTTATGGTAACTCCCAATCGTCCGCACTATAATCAATCATCCCTTGTCACGCTCAAGGGTGGGACGAAAGAACTCAATGCACGACAACTCCAGTTTCTTGGAACTCCAGTCGTCGTGAAGGCAGGGCAGGAAGTTATCGTAACCGTGGAGCAACACAATAAACCGTATAACACTACTGTTGGAGAATTCTCTGCTAAAGATGGCGGCCCTACTGTTCGCATGTTAATGATTTTTCCTCGCGGGTACCCTGCGATGGATGATCTCGATAAGCCAAAGCAGGACACATTCGAGCGAGCAGTACAGAAGAGCGATCTCCTCACGCTCCATATGAAAGGAAGGGAGAAATTTGTGAAAGAGCAGGTGGATACCGTCATGGAAACGATTTTCGATCCTGCAAAACAGAATACCTACGAGTGGCGCAAATCAGTCATTCTCTACAGCCGACCGAATGCTACCGGCAACTCCTCCGATGCGGTGCGAGGAATGAGCATCAAAGAATTTGGCGCACTGGGGGATGACGAAAAAGCAATGCATAAAACCATTGTCCGCGCGCGCCTCACAGAATTTGTGACTCAGCTCTTCGAAGAGAATATGCAGCAGCCCTACAGAAGCGAAAACGCAGCTGCGCTCTTGCAAATGGCAAGGGGGCATCTTAAAGATGATGCGATTCCAGTCTTACCACGGCACATGGATAAGAATGAGGCTGTGGACAGATTTGGTGCCAGGTACATCGATATGTTGAAGAAGAGGGAATGAAACAACCGCTCTATAAATTTGCAGCCAAAATCCTGGCGAGAATCACTTTCTATCGGTATACCGTTCACAATTATGAATAGAGCAGAATCGTTTATCACATATGATTTCCATGACACAGTCCTCCGTGCCCATGAGTGTATTCAGGTGACTCCACATGATGCAGATATGGCAAATGATCACGATCTCTTAAGCGTACAGGAAGATGTTCAATGGGCGATACGCATGGTGATTACGGAAGCCGTTCTTTTACAAGCTTTTAAGGAAACGGAAGAGACTATGTCTCTGGAAACAGAAGGACTCATTGTTGTTGCGGATCGCAAGATCAGCAATCCATCATTCATTTTGGAAATTATGGAGTACTTGCAAAATAAACGGGATATTCCTCAGTGCCGTTCGGTAGACATGCAATCACTGCAATTTTCAATCAGGCGGTCATTTAATGAAGTATGCCGATACCTCCGTGAAGGCATGCGAAGGAGGAAAAAATCACGACATTGATTTTCGTGCAGTATATCACGTATACTTTCGATGCATTTCCCCCATGTTCATCATGACAAAACTCCAGGAATCAGCACTCATTGCTCTCCGCCTCATTATCGGTGCGATCTTCATTTATGCGGGGTACGGTAAGCTCATGTTCTGGTCTGCCCCACCGGAGGGAACACCAGCGGGGATGGTCTACTTGATTCAGTTCCTCTCGATCGTCGAGCCGCTCGGCGGCATAGCGCTCATTGCAGGATTCCTCACGAAGTGGGCTGCGGCAGGTCTTGCCATTATCATGGTGGGAGCAGCCGTATTTGTTCGCGTGCTCATGAAGACTGCATTCTTCACCTCTCAGACTGGATCTGGTATCGATTACATCGTGCTCATCTTCGCAGGCTGCCTTGCGCTCATTGCGTACGGAGGCGGCAAGTGGACGGTGGATGCGATGTGGAAGCGTTAATCAGAGAGGATATTGCCATTACCATCTACTTTTACAAGAATAGAGGGATGAGGAGTGACATATCTCTGTGCCCCCTTTTCCACATCCACCCTCACATGGCCATCCGGAAGCAGTGCTGTCACTTTTCCATACTGCTCACTTGATGCTTCATATTCCGGCATATACACCCTGTCTCCAATTTGTATGGAAGGAGAATTTAATCGTAATTTAAATTGCTGAACCATTTTTGAATCACCGAGGTTTATTCCAAATGTTTTCCGAATTCCAAATTTTCCATATATTTCCTGCAAGGAAAGTCTCTCGCCATAACGAAGAGAAGTCATTTGCTCTACAACAACCGGCTTACCATCTACTTCGATAATAAAGCGCCTTGGGCAGCCTTTTGCAACGTGCGTATTTTCGAGATTTGTGAGCCCATTGCCAAAGGCATCTTTGTACCTTGCTTGTGATTCTGCAGATCTTGGCGCAGGTTTTAGTGGCTCTGCTGCCGGTAGTTGAGTCGAAGGAGTGGGTGGCTGCACCGGTGATTTAGGTTTGATGTTGAATGATGGAGGCATAGGAGGCTGTACGTTTGTGTTGAGCCGAGAAGTTGGACCTATGACATTGGGAGGTTGTATCCATGGTCTGTTTGGAAGGGGAGGTGGTTTCGCTGATTGATTCCATGCCTCCGGGTCTGCAATGCGTAGGGGAGGAGAAGGTGGTTGTATGGATGGTGGAGGAGGTATGCGTAACCTCGCTCCCGGAATCAAAAGTTCAACTACTTTTCCATTTGGACCGTTTGTGCGAATGAAGTAGTCATTCCCGCTCCTTTTCATAACTCTGCACAGTTGGCTCTGTACTGTTTCACCGATACGTACAGTTACTTCTCCAAGAGGCTGTCTGCCACTACTGAGTGCTCCATCAAAAAAATCTAATGTTTCTTTCACATTGCGTCCTTGTACAGCAGGTTTCCCTGCGCCGCCGGAATCGAGAATATCAATTGCGGTTTGATGATTATCTTTAAATGCTTCTGCGAGCTCTCGCTTTTTTGCAAACGCTTCTCCCGGTTTTAAAGCATCAATTTCTCCTTTTCCTTTTTTATGCGCAGCGAGAATGGCACCTCGTTCTGCAGGAGAGAATTCCCTTCCCGCCGCTTCTTCGAGAATTGCGATACGATCAGTTTCGGATAGTGTTTCTGCTTTCTGTGCTTTGAAGAAATCTTTCAGTTCACTGAGTGCTTCTTGCCTTGATTCTCGCTTCTGTGGATTTTCTAATCCGCGAAGCTTCTTGTTTGCTCTTTGCGCTCGGTCCAATCCTTCCCCCACGTTTGCAGTTTCCATCAAGTTATCCTTTTTTGTCGTGATGATTTCATCTGCGAACGTGCGCAAAATTTCTCCCCTCTCTTGTGGGGCTATGGAACTGATACTGTCGCGTAAATCATTGGGTGTATAGCCTTTCGGTGATGTGCACCTCCCTTGCTTTGCAAGTCCTCTGAGTTGCATAGAGACCACTCTGAGTGCCATTGGTTGTTCGATATCGTATTTGTCCTCCGCTGGCCTATTTAACCCCATTTCCATTTGTTCATTGAAGAGAGAATTTTTGCCTTCGAGCGCCAAGAACTGAACAGCATGAGGCGCGATTTCATCTGCCATGTTATCGGTATGATTATCCCCTCGTAGATTGTGAACACGCTCATGAATGAATTCTCCCATGAGGAATTCACTTACAATTTCTGGCGATTGCTCTCCAGATTCTATGCTTCTGAGTAAATCTTCGACTCTTCGATACGAAACACGAGTGCCAAAAGTGTTGCCTTTTTCCATGCCAAATCCTTCTTGCCCTTCAATAACAAAACCATTGTTGATTTCTCTCTGTGGGCGAAGAAACTTCTCAGCTTTATAGAATGCTTCTACCAGAATTTTTTCTGCTCGTAGAAAAATATTATGCTCTTTTGTGCCGGGAGCGCTTTTCATGTACTTGTACGTGAGTGAATTTTTTGGAATATTTGCATTTACCCCAAAAACGCCTTCTGGATTTAGTGTTATCCATGTTGCACTTACTCTGTCTTTGCCAGCTGAGTAGACCTCTGATCGCGCAAATATTGGTTTTTTTGCGTTGTTCCATGCTCTACGATGGGTATTCGATATCGAGCTTCGTTGCTCGATATACAGTTGTTTGTCAGTTGCAGATATTGGCTCTAATGTGAGTTCCCGAATGGCAGCAGTATCTTGTATTGTTTCTAAACGGTCTGTTTCTTGTTTCTCTATTTTCTTCATTTCCAAACGTTCTCCTGCATCAGTTTTCTTTTTCGCAGGTCTAAACATCTTTCCCGTCAATGTCTCCACGCTTGCGTGTCCGACCTTCAGCGCACCGACCGAGACATACGCATGCAGGAGCTCCTCGCCGAAGTTCTCGTAGAATTCATTAAGATTTCCGTTCATTGCGCCGTTCTGCGCTGCTCCCATTACCATCATTGCCGCGGCTTCGATGTGGCCTTTCACGAGGAGGAGTTCCGCTGTTTTCCGTGCCGGTTCGGAGGTGATTTTTGCGAAGCAATTTTTGAGGACTGTTGTTTTCAATATCCGATCGCCTAGTTTTCCGGCTCCGTGGAAGAGTCCGAGTGTTGCAGCAGACCATAGGATGCGATTGCCCCAATCCGGCAAATCTTTTGGATATTCGCCTTTGAGCGTTGAGTGTACGACTTCGAATGCGGCACCCTCGACGAGTCTTCCACCTGCCCACGCTGCAGTCTTCTTGGCACCTGCGGTGATAGCCTGCCGCGCAGTGAGTTTGGCACCCTCTTTAAAAACAGATACTGTGAATATTCTCATCATCATCGAGCTTGCAGCCGCAGTCATCCCAACTCTTACAGCACTTGCACTGCCGCCACTCATCATAATAAGCGGCACATTGATTGCGACTTCATCCATGATCATATCGAAGTGCGCATCGGTGACATTGAAGTATTCTCTCTGTGGGTCGAGCATGTCGTTGTACTGCGTCCAGATGTCTAATTTTGCACCTTTAAGATTGGATGGGTCGATTTTTTTTGCGATTTCGACATTCAGGAAAGCGCGGTTTTTTTCTTTCTTGAGTCCAGCTTTTACTTGATTGATCTGCTCATCGGTCATTGGCTTCGCTCCTTGTTTGAGCAGAGTGTCAGAAGGGTTTCGCCAGCCATCGATATGGCGCATAACGAGTTCGGTAGATGCAACTTCCGCTTGGTAGGTGCAATCATCTCTTTCCTGCTTTGTGAGCGTTGCCTCAATCTTTGCGAACTCTTCGTGCAGAATGTTTTCCGCATGTATCGCCGCTCCATCGTAATTTTTTACGACACGGAGGTACGACATCAGCTGATTCTGTTCAATCAATATTTCTTCTTCGTTCTTCGCATCCGCAAGGCGAAGATCGTACTTCATTGCCACTCGTTGGAGGAGAGGATATTTTGCAGTTACACGGCCAATATTTGTCTTACCCTGCAATAATTCCTGCACGATTTTTGGATAATCATTTTCGTAAAAACTTTCGATCTCCGCTTTTAACGCCTTCTGTATATCAGTTGATGTTCTAAATCCCATGGCATTATACATTTGCGGTATGCCAAGTCTTCGTCCCCATTGGATGCCCTTTCCGCCTCTTGATGTCGGGTCCTCCAACTGCGCGAGCGTTTCATCGAGGATGGTTCTAAAAATATCAAGCTGCTGCATATGAAGCCGAATATGCTGTGGGAGCGCATCATGCGAAGCAACAGCCTCGAGAATTTGGCGTTTTTCCGCTGCTGAAAACTGGTTGAGGACATCATTCTCTCTTTTGCTTTCCGGAAGTTTGGCAAATCCAGATTGCTTTGGCGTTTGGATTTTCAGCTGTTCTTGGAGCCATGCATCCGCAGCTCGCTCTTCATTTTTTTGCTCCTCTTCGTGCTGTTTTTTTACCAATCGCTTCTCATCTTTTTTCTGATTTTTTTCATAATCATCCACATCAAAATCTTTACTTACAGGCGAATCTCCTTTTGAATCGGAAGGATTAGGGAGATCAACATTTTGGAAGAGAAGGCGTGATTCTTTGTGCATTTTTTTAGGTTCGACAAATCTGATTATTGTACCATTTTTTAGCTGTTTTTGGAACGGTTTTTGGTACGAGAAAAGGTGATGTTTTGCACCGTGATTGATTGGTGGGCGACGGAAGACTTGAACTTCCGACCTCGACATTATCAGTGTCGCGCTCTAACCAGCTGAGCTAGTCGCCCATAACCATCAGCCTAGGCTGATAGTCGCCTGTGATATGAATGATACTGAGGGTTTCACTATCCGTTTCGGCGGATAGTTATTCACAAAGCCAGTAGAGGATACGGTTCCTGTCCTTTTGCTTCAACCTGATTTAAGGGATCTTTTATTGGTAGAGGCTGTGATCACCGATTTTTACGAGTGCAACGGTATCTTTGGATTCATATTCATAGATGATGCGGAACTTATAATTGACGGAAAAACTCCAGTATCCCCGCAATTTTCCTTTCAATTTGTGTGCCTTCAGTGATGGATGTTCCGGCTTTTCTTCAAAAATGGCAATCTTCTCTACTGCTTCCTCTTGAAGTGGGGGGAGGCAATTTTCCCAGTTCTCGGAGTAACGATGGTTTGAATCTCGATAATATCATATACTAGTGTTCATCGGAGGAAATGCTGCGTATTTCGTAACCAATGGCCACAATTTCCGTTCTAATGATGGCATGCAGCATTCTGAATCCTCACTGGCTTTTACGCCCGCAACGCACCGTGAGGTACTGCGGTTTATCTGGCACTACGTGCGCCGGCATCGCGCCATACTCATATGGTTGGCGATCTGTCTTACGTTGCAGATAGCGCTCGAACTTTGGCAGCCATTTTTCTATAAAGAAGCGGTAGATACGATTGCGACTCATGGAGCAGGGGATCGCGAGTCTCTCCGTTTTGCGATGTTGATGGTTCTTGGCGGAGTCGCTGTGGCGCTCGGCCACAATACATTCCACGAAATTGGGAATAGAATGCTCTCATGGGTGGAGACGCGCGTCATGACTCGCGCGCATGCGGACGTGTTTGCGCATGTTCAACGGCTTTCTACGCAATTCCATGTGAATAGTTTTGCAGGAGGGACATCGCGGAAGATTGGGAGAGGCGCCGATGCGATCGAAAATATTCTCGATCACATCTGGTTCAATTTTTTGCCTCTCATTTTGGAGGTGATTGGATTCATGATCGTGCTTTCGCTCTATGCGCCGCTCATCGGTGTTACCATCATCATTGGCATGGCTGTCTTCATTCCATCATCCATCGCGATCAACCTCTACCATGCCAAGTTCCATATTTGGACCAATGAGCAGGATACGAGGGTAACGGCGAGCCTTGTGGATGCGATTACCGGCAATCCCACCGTGAAGGCGTTTGGTGCTGAAAATTTGGAAGATGAGCGCCATGGAACAGTGCTTCGCGAGTTGCAGCGTCGACTATGGCAGACATGGCGACTCGGTCAGATTATCGGTTGGTGCCACAACACGCTCCTCATTCTCCTCGAATGTGCGGTTATGTTGCTTGCCGTGTGGCTGTGGTATCGCGGAGAGTTTACTGCCGGCGGATTCATCATCGTCATTTTTTACATTGGGAGATTGTGGGGCTACATGCGCGACATCGGCAAGAATGTACGCACCTACCTCCGTGCCGTTGCGCATACGCAAGAAATGGTGGGGTTGTACCAGTTGCCGCTTGCGATCATGGATGAACCCAAGGCCACCGTGCTTCGCGTTCCACGCGGAGCTATCGCATTCCGCGATGTCACATTTGCGTACGAGAAGGCAGGACATTCTGTGTTCCAAAACTTTTCGCTCGATATCGAAGCCGGAGAAAAAGTTGCGCTCGTCGGTCACTCTGGCGGTGGGAAGAGTACGCTCGTCAAACTCCTTCAGCGGCTCTACGATGTTCAGTCGGGATGCATTACGATCGATGGCCAGAACATTGCGGAGATTACGCAAGGGAGTTTGCGCCGCAGCATAGGTCTTGTACCGCAGGACCCGATTCTCTTCCATCGGTCGCTTGCGGAAAATATCGCATATGGGCATCAGCATGCATCACTTGCATCCATCATGGATGCGGCAAAAAAGGCACATGCGCATGAATTCATCGAGAGGCTCCCGATGGGATACGAGACGCTCGTCGGCGAACGCGGAATCAAACTAAGCGGCGGCGAACGCCAGAGAGTCGCGATTGCGCGAGCAATTCTTGCAAATACACCCATCCTGATTCTCGATGAAGCAACGAGTTCGCTCGATTCCATGTCCGAGAAATATATCCAGGATGCCTTGGAATTTTTAATTCAAGGCCGCACGACAATCGTCATTGCGCATCGCCTCTCCACAATCAAGAAGGTCGATCGCATACTCGTGATCGAAGGAGGCTGCATTGTGGAAGAGGGGAATCATAATGCGCTCATCCGAAAAGAGGGGGGCGTGTATCGCGGATTTTATGAGCTACAGGCGGGAGGGTTTATTGGGGAGTAGGGAATGAAAGGTTTCCTTCATACGTCATGCTGAGCGAAGCGAGTTTGTCCGCCGAAGGCGGATGAACGAGCGCAGTCGAAGCACTTCGCGAGTAGAAATACTGCTTCCAGTCGCGAGGTGCTTCGACTTCGGTGCGCAGTCTCTCGACTCAGCTTGCCCTGAGTTTATCGAAGGGCTCGAGAAGAGCGCACCTCCGCTCAGCATGACGTGCTTATGGAATATTGTTTCCAAATAATTCCTTCTCCAATTCCTTCGTCCTTTTTCGTGCCAATTTTGCCCACTCAGATTCTTTGCCGTTGCCGTACCGATCCATGAAGTCGTCGAACCGTTCATCCAAACTTACTTCCACATCGTACTTTACTCGTTTATCCGCATAGTTAAGGAGTTTCTGTTCGATCGTTTGTATGCTTTCCGGTGCATCGGTCATGGCATGGAGGCCGTGAGGGCGGATGATGGCGCCGATTTCCGGATACCCTTGCTCCGTGATAAACGACGCGCATGCAGTCTCGTGGGATGCAGGATACTGCTTTTTGATCCGATCCCAATGCAATTGGGTCTCTGCATCCGCTGCTTTCGCATGCGGAATTTTCTTCTGCACTTCGGGTTTAAAATCGATGAAGCGAAGCAGGTCGTGGAGTTCTGCCGCGCGCGTGAGTGCCATAAGCCGAACGGGTTTTCCTCTTCGGATGAGTTCTTCACCGAGTTTTCTCGCCATTACCGCTACCGCATCACAATGTTTGCCGATGTGGGTGGGGAGTTTCATTTCCTCTCGCCATGCTTCGATCTGAACTCGATCTGGAATCGCGATGTCGTTGAATAAGATCGTGATAGTTCGATCGGTTGCAGAGAGTTCGGCGATAGTGATGGCAATGCCGTTTTCTTCGAACGAAGAAAACAATCTCTCACTCCACTCAATAACTCGCACCCCGGGAAAATCTTCGCTTTCTGTAACAATGCGTTGCGCCTCCTTCTCTTCCAGACGATAGAGATCCATGTGAAGCAATAGGTTGTCGTAGCGGTTCTCGATTGCGTACGTAGGACTCAGTATTGCCTCTGCTATTCCAAGGCCTTGTGCAATGCCCTTCGTCAGAGTTGTTTTCCCTGCCCCGAGCTCTCCTGCTAGTGCTATCAAAATACTCTTCCGATAGAGAGTTGCATTTAGCGCAATACCAATCTGGAATGTATCAAATTGACTATTTGAAGCCAAATTTATGTGCTCAGAGCATGTACTTTTTACCATAAATATTGTAGAATATACATGTAAAACAAATATGGCATTTAGTCGACATCCATTTCAGGCATTTGCACTCTACAACGAACCTCACGAATCCATTAGAGGATTTTTGAGTAAGCGCTGGTCGTTCTGGCTTGCGCTCTTTTCGTGCATTGCGTTCCTCGTCGGCAACATGGTCGGGCAGCATGGCTTTTCGGCATTTTGGAAGTCAGTGTGGGGGAAAGAGCAGCCGATCGAAATCGTCTACGAAGGCATGACCGTACCGATCCAGCAGATTCCAGACCCCGATCGCTGGTCGCCAATGAATAATCATACCCAGAACTTCGATGCGGTCCCCAAAGATATGTTTGTGCCGCTCCCTGAGTATCGCGAAACAAGGAAGTGCGGAGAGGAAGCAGAACTCGATCAACGTGTGTACTCCACGCGCTATATGGGTGATTACGAAGGGGGAGGCGATTACTGCGGAAGCCATGCCGATGTTGATATTCTTGCGCCAGATGGTACGCCCGTGGTTGCCGTTGCGAACGGTACAATCAATCGCGTTGATAATCGCTCATCGGGATTTGGTAACAGCATCGTTCTGGAAATTCCGAATGCTCCCCATCCCGATCATCCAAAACAGATCACAACGCTCTTTGCGAGCTACGGTCACCTTGGGACGATCATGGTTCAAGAAGGCGAAGTAGTACGTAAAGGACAGCAGATTGGTACCACGGGTGATACAGGATTTTCGACTGCTCCTCATCTTGATTTCCAGCTTGCGAAAGACACTGCGCCTTTTGTTCCCTTTTGGACGTTTACGACATCGGAAGCAGCGAGAGCCGGATACGATTTTGTGGAGGCAGTGAATAACGGACTTGGGAAGGATACCGGCATCGAACACACTGTGAGCCCTCTCGTCTACATCCAATCCCACGCGATGGATGCGAAGAGTGTGGAAGTGGCGGTCGAGCCGCCATCGAGGATCGATGTGGCGACGCAGCGGAAACAGGATCGCTTGAGTTCTTCGTCGCCGTCTGTCGATGTGGTTGTTACTGCAACGAAGAAAAGCGTGAAGGAACGCGTCATCGAAAGCATTCAATCAATCTTTTCTGCAAGACGTGCAAACCGCCTTGCCGTAAGAAACGCTAGACTTACGAGTCGCGTCCAGCCGCAATTGGTCGCTGTGCTTCCTCCTGCAGAACAGACATCCTCTTCTTCGCCATCTGCGGCGAGTTCGTCGTCTGATGCATCTTCATCTGCCGCTGCGGTCGTTGCCGAGGAGGCAGTGCTCGAGCAGCATTTACAGACACCAGTGGCAGAACCATCGATCTTTATAGATGTAGCGGCGAACATTTCCACCGCCGAAACGGATATTCCCATGCCAAAAGGAATGGGGACGGTGACAGAAATCACCATGCTCCATGATGGAGCATTCAGTGGTGATTGGGAGCAGATCGTCCTCTTTGCACGCGATAAGGATGGTCGCTTTGTGCGGGAAGTCGACTTTGAGGGAGAGCTTTGGATGAAGACTGCTTTTGGAACCGCTGAGTTTTCGCCTGCAACACTCACGAAGGAGCAATTTGATGATCGAGGGAAGGCCATCGTACGCATGCTTCCCCAGAAGAACGGCAAAAAGAGCATCGTGCCTACCATTGCCGGTTCGTTCTCCGTGCGCGGCGAGCCACTGGTTTTTCATCCTGCGGAAGGACTCAATGGCCAATCGGCCCGGGTGACGCAGGTCGACGGGCAAAGTGGCGGAGAAGAAGTATCACTCCAAAAAGTAGGAGAATAGCAATAAACTTTTGGAACGTACTGAGAAAGAGTGCCGTGATGCCGAATGCCATGCCGAGGAGTACCGTGAGTGCGATTACTTGTCTCTCGTTCCATCCTTTTTTTAAGAGTCTGTGATGGAGGTGATCAAGATCTCCTTTGAATGGGGATCGACCTTGGAGCATTCTCGTAAGGAGAACGAGAATGGAATCGATGAGCGGCAATCCAAGGACGAGGAATGCTGTTGCCACTTTTCCTCCCGCGTAGATCGAAAGTGTTCCGAGCATCAGTCCAAAGAACATTGCACCGGTATCGCCCATCACGACTTTATTTGGAGGAAAATCAAAAATCACGCTTGCAAGCGCAATACCCGCAAGGATGAAGGCGATCATGGCGATCGTTGGCTGGTTCACTCTCTCACTCATACTTAAAAATCCGATCGTGCATGCGCCGATCACAGAGAGGATGCTCACTTGCCCCGGAATACCATCGAACCAATTGAATGCGTTCATGGTGAGCAGAAGCCATGCCACTGTGAAGACGCCGCTCAAGAGAGGTAATGGTCCAAAAAAAGCCGAAGGGATATCGATCGTATCCAATTTAAAAATTCCTCCAATCGGATTCGTGATTGTGTAGATCCTCGTACCGGTTGCGAAGATCAACAATCCGATGATGATGTGCATGATGAGGCGTACCCACGCAGGGAGCTCCTTCCGATCATCGATGAATGCCATCACTGCAAGGAGGCTGATCGAGAGGAGAAGTCCACTATCTTGGAACGAAAGTTCGGGTCTCACCATCATAAACACACCGATGAATGCGAGGATCGATGCGATGCCGGTTGGGTAGGGGAGCGGTGATCTTCTCAAGCCGTACTTTGCCGGACGATCAACGAGATTGAGAGACGGAAACAGTTTCCACGTGAGGAGGTGGAGGAGGAGGGAAAGAAGAAATGATGCGAGTGCGCAAAAGGCGAGTGTGATCATTGGATTCATTATACGTCATGCTGAGCGAAGTCCTGAGCGAGACGAGCCACGCGAGACGAGCCGAAGGACGAAGTCGAAGCACGTCGCAACTGGAAGCATAATAAACTGCGCGCGAGGTGCTTCGACTCCATGCGGCATATCCTTGCTGGATATGCCACATTCCGCTCAGCATGACGTGTTCGTAGGGGCGTAGCGCGCTACGCCCCTACGAGTACAATTCAACCATGATTATCCTCGGTATTGACCCCGGCCTCGCCACCGTTGGCATTGGCATCATCGAATACGATGCAAAACGAACGTTCCGTGTCATAGATTACTGCACAATAGAAACGTTGAAAGCGTCATTAACAGCTGAGCGGCTCCGTGTTATCGCCGTTGATCTCCTGAATATCATTCGTGAGCACCATCCTACGATCGCCGTCATCGAAAAACTCTACTTCGAAACGAATCAGAAAACTGCGATGGTTGTTTCGGAGGCGCGCGGTGTGATCCTCCTCACTTGTGCAAAGGAAGAGCTTACGATTGTTGAACCTTCCCCTTTGGAGCTTAAATTGGCAGTGACGGGTGATGGGAGAGCGGATAAGAAACAGATGGAAATGATGCTGTCGCGAACGCTCAATATCGATCTGAGCGGCGTCCCCGATGATGCGGTGGATGCGCTCGGATTGGCGCTTTTTGGTGCTGTTACTAGGGAGAAGATCATCGCTTGAAAACTTTTGACAAAGCTGCCGCTACCGATACACTGACCCCGATGTCTCCCTTCCTCCGCAGTATGGGCATGATGATGCTTATGCGCTCGACGCGAGGGCAGGCTGTGTTGTAAAAATTCCACTCAAGCCTTTCTCCCCTCGCGATGAGCGGGGTTTTTTTTGTTTCTTCCATTTATTTTTTCCACTACTCTTCCCCACTACCAATGTCCGAACGAGCATTGTCACTGGCAGAAAATGATAATGCTGTGAGACGCGCAGAGCGCTTTCCATCACATGCAGAATCGATGACAGTCGATGCAAGCCGCACTGATACGCATGGTTTGATACAATATGGTTTGCGCAGTCATCCGATGTTGGATGTGAGTGATGTCTACCCCGAGAATCTCTTTGATCGTCCGGTACGGATCGAAGTTGGTCCTTATGCTTTCCCTCGTGATGAGGCAGGTAAACTCTGGTCCCGTGCATTTTGGCACGGACTCAAGTACGTGGATTTTCGGGGGAAAGATGTAGCAGAAATCGGTGTGGGGCCGGGGACGAATGCTCTCGGCATTCTCCGGCAAAATCCACATTCGCTTCATATTTCTGATTACGACAGGCGTATGACATATTTATTTGATCGCAATGTAAAACATGCGAGTGATCAGCAACTTTTAACAACGGAACAAGCAAGTCGCGTTGTTCATCACATAGGCAGACGTAATCTTGCAGACTGGGCTCGTCAAGGTGAACACCGATTCGATTGTATTATTGGCTGCCTCCCACAGGCGCGGCTTGAGAGTGGAGTCAATATCCATGAGGGAGACGCAGGTTCGCATGTGTATGACCCATCGCTGTATCAGTCGAAATACAACGATTGGCATCTTGGCCTCAACGATGCCTTTTTGCGACAGGTGAGTGGTAATGGCAGTCGTGTTCCGCTCCTCAAATCAAACGAGGATGGTACGCCAGGATCGGTCATTCTTAATTTTGCCGGTCGTCCGGGGGAAGACAATATTCTTTCGATCTTCAGGAAGAATGGGTTTGAGCCAACGATTCTCCATCGCGAAATCATTCAAGTTGATCCAAACCCGGGTCCACATACATTCGCTTCGGAGGAACAATATCTTGCAGATTATGGGAAACACGGATTTGAGTTCTATGCTGATCCACAGGGAATGACGAAGATCAATGCGAGACAGGCGTTGGAGCAACATAGCCAAGGTTCAGCCGTTTACCATAGTATTCTCGTCGTGCAGGGCATACTTACAAGTAAACACTCATCATGACTCGCATTGAAACCCTCAAGCATCGGTTGAGCAATAAGGAGATTATCCTCCTCGATGGCGCCACTGGTACCGAGCTCCAGCGCCGAGGCGTTCGTACGGAGCTACCTCTGTGGTCAGCATCCGCACTCATCACACATCCAAACGTGGTGCAGCAAATCCACAAGGATTACATCGATGCCGGAGCAGACATCATCACGACGAATACGTTTCGTACAAGTCGTCGTGCACTTTCACTTGCTGATCAGAGCGATAAGGTCGTGGAATATAACCGTATTGCATGTGAACTAGCAAAGGCGGCAAGAGATAGCAGTGATCGAAATGATGTTGTTATTGGTGGATGTATTGCTCCGCTCGAGGATTGTTACAAGCCAAATCTTGTACCTCATGATGAGGCACTCGAAATAGAACATGCAGAACATGCGGTGCTTCTTGCACGATACGGCGCCGATTTCATTTTTGCGGAGACAATGAATTGCATTCGAGAGGGGAGTGCCGTGCTGCGTGCAGGCAAAAATACAGGTCTTCCCGTTGCAATCAGCATTGTATGCCACGATGCAGAACACCTTCTTAGCGGCGAAAAGATTATTGATGCAATCAACGCTTTTGTCGAATTTGAACCACTTTTCATCTGTGCTAATTGTCGCCCACTGAAAACGATTGATGGCTGCGTCTCAACTTTACTCAAATATTCGAATATTCCCATCGGTGTGTATGCAAATGGGTTGGGTCATCCGCACGATGAACAAGGATGGCTTTTCGAAGGTGGTGATGCAATGAAGGAATACATTGCGTACAGCGTGAAATGGCTTGAACAAGGCGTTCAAGTCATCGGAGGTTGCTGTGGCACAACGCCGAAGTATATTGCTGGAATTGCAAAACATCTATCGAAGAATATTCTGTTTCAAAAAATTCGAGGAGATGAGTGCTACTAGTCTCCTCTTATGTTGAAGAATCTCGTATGAATTGTAATGATGAGTGATAGAATATTTTTACCGCACCTGCAATGATTTCTTCTTCCATCAATATAAGCGATGAAATTGGGAAGCTCAGTGCATCATGGTCTCCCCTCGAGCTTGCCCGCTGCAATGATCACAGCATCATTCTCGCCAAGTTCGAGGGTGAATATCCCGGAGGATTCCATGCGCACACGTACGATGAGCTGTTCCTCGTGCACGAAGGAGAGATCGTCATTCAGATGGAGGACAAATCTCCACTCACACTCAAAACAGGAGACATTGGCGTTGTTCCCAAAGGAGTGAGGCATTGCCCCAAAAGCGATGGAGCATCGTTTGTGCTGATGGTTGAGCCGAAAGCTGAATGATATTATGTGGTGAGAGCTTCTCGACTCGGTCGCTTCGCTCCATCATCAGCCTCTCGACTCCGCGACTCCTTCGGAGTCGCTCCGCTCGAGGAGAGTGTTTTTTCCGCTGCTCTCCTTGCACGCACGACGAGTGCCGGATTCATGAGTGATCCTGCGCGGATTTCCGGTATGCCGCTCTGTCGCAATCCATAGAGCTCGCCCGGGCCACGGAGCTTCAGATCAATCTCCGCGAGTTGGAAGCCGCTATCATATTGTTCCATTGCTTGGAGTCGCGCAGAAGAAGCTTGCGCGGTGGATGTTGTACAGAGGAAGCAGTGGCTCTGGTGATCATCTCTGCCCACTCTGCCACGGAGCTGATGGAGTTGCGCAAGACCGAAGCGCTCTGCGCCTTCGATCAATATGATCGATGCATTCGGCACATCGATGCCGACTTCGATCACGGAGGTGGAGACCAGAATATCGCTCTTCTTCTCCTTAAAATCCCGCATGATGCTATCCTTCTCCTTTGGGATCAATTTCCCATGGAGCGTTGCGATAGTGCGATTGGGGAAAGCTTCTCGTAATCGGTCTGTTTCCGCGATGACATTCCGGACATCCTCCAGCTCTTCGCTCTCGCGGATGAGTGGGCAGATGACGTACGCCTGTCTTCCCGTCTCAATTTCGTGATCGATGAAGAGTTCCACGATTCGACGATCCTGCGGCCGTACTACTTTGGTTGTGATCGGTTTCCTGTTCCCGGGTTTTTCTAAAAGGACCGAGAGGTCATGATCGCCGTAGGCGGTGAGTGCGAGTGTGCGCGGAATCGGCGTTGCGGTCATGCTCAAAAAATGCGGCGAGCCTTTCTCCTTCAGCGCTTTACGCTGCTCCACGCCGAATCGATGCTGCTCATCCACAATCGCAAGTCGGAGATCTTGAAAGACGACATTACTCTGAATCAGCGCATGAGTCCCGACGACGATATCAATCGTCCCGCGCGCGAGGCCGAGTTTGATCTCTCGTGCGTCGGCGGTTGGTGTGGAGCCTGTGAGGAGGGCGACGTTCACACTGGTGTCACGCTGAGAAGCATGCTTTTCTCGAGCGAGTTCTGCACCAGAGCGCGAAGCGCGATCGGTGCAGGACGAGTCGAGAGACTGATGCTGCGTATCCTTACTGTCTCTCGACTCGTCGCTCCTCGCATTCGCTCGTCGCTCCTCGCTCGAGAAGAGCCGCTTTTCCTTCATGTGACAGAGCATTCGCGCAACTCCCTCCGCATGCTGTTTCGCCAATACTTCCGTCGGTACCATCAGTGCGCACTGGCCGCCGGCGGTGACCACGTTCTGAATCACGGCGGTTGCAACGAGGGTTTTCCCCGAGCCGACATCGCCTTCCAAAAGCCGCGACATCGGAACCGTCTTTTCCATATCCTTCAAAATTTCATAAATTGCGATGCGCTGGCTATCGGTCGGTTTAAACTTGAGTGATGCGAAAAATTCTTTGATGAGCTCTACGTTCATCGGGATTGCAAGGCGCTCTTGTGATTCCTGTTGCCATTCCTGTTTTCTCCTCAGCGCTTGGAGTTGTAATGCATAGAGTTCTTCGAATGAGAAGCGATCTTTTGCTCTCTGTAAAAGTTCTGGCGATTCCGGAAAATGAAACTGCAGAATCATCTGCGCGCGGCTCGGGAGTTTTTCTTCTTCGATCACATCATTTGGCAAGCTCTCCTCAAATTCATGAATGGCGCTCTTTACGAGTGCCATTTTTTCCCGCAGCCAGCGGGTCGAAAGAATCGCATGCTGCGGATACACGGGCACGATGCGGCCGGCATGGAGGAGCTCCGTGCGATCGCCGGGTTCGAAGCTCGGACTCTGGAGCGTCAACTTGTTCCGCACCCATCCTGCCTTTCCTGTGAGGACAACCTCTGCGCCATCGGGAATCATTCTTTTAATATGTGGTTGATTGAACCATACGACTTCGCACGAGTTTCCATCGCTATCCGTAAACGTTCCCTGAATCAGCATCATTTTTTTCTTCCTCGTGCGGATGCTCTTTAAATCCGTGACGACACCGCGAATAGTTACCTTTTCACCATCTTCCATATCATCGAGAGTTTTCATTGCACTTAAATCCTCATACGCACGTGGGAAAAAGAGGAGGAGATCTTCCACGGTTCTGATGCCGGCATCGTTCAATGCGTCGACGAACTCTTTTGTCGTACGGAGGAGGCTGGTTGTGATGAGGTCGTGGAGGGGCATGGATGGAATGAGGGCGATAAGGGTTGTAGAGCGATTGGGGGTTAGGGCTGTTGGGCTGTAGGGTGAATCGGGAGATGAGGAGAGTATGATATAATAGAACGAAATGACGAATCCATTTGCCAGAGCCCTTCGGATTTTTGCAGGAAAAGGCCCTTCCGAAGAGGCACAGAAGGAGCTCACAAAGACTCATAAGGATAACGTCCTCACCGATGAACACGCAGCATTTATTCAAACGGTGCTCCGGCTCCTTGATGAGAAGAAGATTGACACTAAAAATGTTAAGAGTTTTGTGAACGAATCTGTTTACCAATCTCTCTCTCTGATGCTCAAGGCAAAAGTGGATCTTGCGATTCCAAATATCATTTCTCTCCTCGAGCGCATTATGGATCTTCATATGCGGCCGGAGAATGATGATTCCTACGAAATGAAGAATCTCATCGAATCGCTCTGGCTCATCAAAGAGCGGATCGAGAAGGAGGCGGATGTGTTTATTTTCTAGCGGATGGGGGAGGGCACTACCTCCATTAACAGCTACTCCCGTACGATCATCTCCTCCCTCCCCGGTCCTGTACCGACGAAGCTCACAGGAACGCCGATCTTCTTTTCGATGTACTCGATGTATTTTTGTGCGTTCTCAGGGAGATCATTCCACTCTGTTTTCCCCTTCGTTGATTCCAGCCAACCCGGGAGTACCGTTTCCTTCTCGCGATCAAAAATTGGAATTTCTTTCTCCGCATCCAGCACATCCAATTTTGTCAGATTAATATGCGTAAAGCCGTTGAGGCGGGTCGCGAAAGCAAGATCGCTTAGCGATAGCCATCCGCAACGTCTTGGTCTTCCCGTTGTTGCGCCATACTCGCCGCCGCGCTCGCGGAGTGCATCGCCGCGTGGACCAGTCGCTTCGCTCAAAAATGGTCCTCCGCCGACTCTGGTGCAGTAGGCTTTGGCGACACCGATGACGGAGGTCAGCACTCTCGGCGGGAGTCCAAGCCCTTGGAGTGCTCCCATCACGGTCGTTGCGGAGCTTGTCACATGAGGATAGGTGCCGTGATCAATATCGAGGAGCGTCGCTTGGGCGCCTTCGATGAGGATTGTCTGCTTCTTATTGAGTGCGAGATGCAGGAGCGTTGTCGTATCTGTGATGCTCTCGGAGAGGATCTCGCGTGCGGCAGCGACGTCGCCAAGCTCCTTTTCTGCGTCCACCCTCAGATCAAACATTGCGTGGATGAACGAAGCATTGTGTTGGAACGCGCGTTTGAATGCATCCTCACTCATCGTAGTCAGATCACCCATGCGGAATCCTGTCCGGTACGCTTTCTCCGCATAGGTTGGTCCAATGCCGCGACGCGTGGTGCCGATTGCCTCTCCTTTTGTATCTGCATTCATACGTCGTTCTTCGATGACGCCATCCACCGCCTTATGGTAATCAAAGACGATGTGCGCGGCGTTGGAGATCGAAAGCCGCGGAAGGACATCGATGCCTGCCTCCTCCAATATCTTTATTTCCTCGAGCAGCGTCGGCAGATGAATGACCATCCCGCCGCCAAGGACGATAGGTTTCCCCTCGTGGAGGCACCCCGATGGGAGGAGGTGAAACACATGTTTTGTGCCGTCGACAACGATCGTATGACCGGCATTCGCTCCGCCTGCAGCCCGAGCGACGATATCGTAATTTTCCGCTAAGAGATCAACAATTTTCCCCTTTCCTTCATCCCCCCACTGCGCGCCAATAATGGCGGATACGGCCCCGAGATTGTGGATGAACTTCTGCATTCTGCGGAGAGAGTATATCATCCATAGCGACTATGGCGATTCTCCGTTTATCCCGCGTACGGCATGGATTTTCGTTCCTCGAGGTGGTGCTGACTGTGGCTGTTATCAGCATTTTGGCGACCACGGTGATTGTGACCGTAAGTCCATCGTACTTTTTGGGAAAAACGAGGAACGCGCAACGATGGACGTACGTTGATGAGCTCATTGATGCCGTTGCGGCGTTTACGATCGATCATGATGGTTACACCCCGCCGAACATTCAAATTCCACCCGTTTCGGGAACGGCGACATTTTCGGGTGCGTACGTGATAGAGACAAATTATAACAGTGCGAAAGCGGTGGTTTTCGATGACATCGATGATGATGGAGCGCTCGAAATTTTCGGGACTGCGTCGCTTGGGAATAATAGAGATGTGAGCATGTGGGAATACTCGGGCATTGCTCCGAATTTTACATGGATACAAACGACTATTGATCAAAGTAACTGGAAAGGGGAAGACATTGCCGCAGGAGATATCGATGGCGACGGGTTGCGGGATATCGCGAGCGTGAACAGGCAATCGCGTACCGTGGCATGGTGGCGAAATCTTGGCGGCGCTCCCGCCACGTTCGATGCGCGGCGCAACATGACGACAAACTTCAATGGTATCGCCGGACTTGCGCTTGCCGATATCGATAACGCGACAAAGATGGATGTCGCGGTCGTGAGCTCAGAGTTCATCAATGGTATTTTTAATCCGGTTCGTTGGTACGAAAATGACGGTACTCCGCTCGATGGAGGATGGAATACGATCAATATCGAAAGTTGGAATTTGAGCATCGACAGGCAAGTCATCACTGTCGATATCGATCAAGATACGGATCAAGATGTGATTGTGGCCGAGCAAATGCGACTCTTTTCGAATGAGTACATTTATTTGTATGTGAACGATGGAACGCCCGAAGGCGCAAATTGGACGAGGGTGACGGTGGATGACGGCGAGAATGGTTTGCGCGGCGTTGCGGCAGCCGATATCGATGGAGATCTGGATGTCGATATCGTCGGTATTGGCCTCAGCGGTAAAGTCGAGTGGTACGAGAACGATGGAACGCCTCTCGTCGGCAGCCCGTGGGTTCATCACGAAATTACCGCTTCGTTTGGGGGAGAGACGGTGAGGGCCGCTGATCTTGATAACGATGGAGATTCGGAAGTCGTCGCTGCTTCCATCGGAGGCGATAAGCTTGCGTACTGGGAAAATCTCGGCGGTGGAAGTTTTTCCGGCACGTTTGTCATTGGCTTCGGCAGTTCGCTCAATGGCGTTTCGGATATCGATCTTGGTGATTTGGATGAAGACGGCGATCTCGATATTGTTACTGCGAATGATGCTGCTCGGACAATCAGCTGGTGGGAGAATCTTGCGATCAGCGGCAGTTCCGATCCGGCCCCTCAGGGGGCGATCGATGCGGATTATAAGCCGATTTGTCGAGAGGGAGTGACTGTGCCCGAGTGCGATGCCTATGGTGGGGTGGCGCTTGATGTCCTTATCCCCGGGTACCTTGCCACTATTCCTGTTGATCCGAGCCAAGATGAAAGCAGCGCTACAGGTTCTGTGCTTACGGGGCTCGAGATCCGCATCGATACTCAACTCGCCAATGTTTCGATTCGTGCGCCGTTTGCGGAGCTAGGGGAAGTCATCGAAATTATCGGCCCCGTCGGCACCGAAAACTGCCTCGTGTGGGATGTTCTGCAAGGGCAGCGCACATGTGTTCTCTTCGAGTAAAATGTATATAAATTTTTTCTGGCGCCGGCATCAACAATCAGGCGCTACGCTCATAGAGGTCCTCCTTGCTATCAGCATTATCAGCGCGCTCTTCATCACCGTTACTTCCAAATTTGATATTACGGATATTTTCTGGAAGCTTGGAAAGACAGGGGATCAAACTGCGGTGCGCGCCATCGGTTCCGCGATTAAGCGGTACGAGGAGCAACATGCTGGAAAACTTCCGGGTCCCACGACAGGCTTACCCACGATGATTACGAATGCCATGCGACCTATCTGCAAGCAAGAGATTACTCCGGCTGCGTGTGCCGCACTTGATGGAGTTTCGATCTCGGAGCTTGTGGAAAATCAAGGGTACATGGTCGAGATACCCGTGGATAGCAAGTTTGATGGTGTTTCTGAGCTTATGACAGGATATCTTGTAGAGTTGATGGCGGGCGGCAGAATAAAAATTACCGCATCGACAAACACGGGAGTGACGTTTACATATTAGTGCTTACTCTGCGGGCAATACCCGTCTGATCGCATCCAACACCTTTGGGAATGGAGAGTTTGCTTTCACAAGGTAATCGGTTGCTCCGACCGCCAATGCCTTTTTAATTTCCTCTTTTTGTCCTAAATTACTGAGAACGATGATGGGGGTGGCAGCGTATGGTTTCCCTTTTTCCTTCGCGCGTATCAATAATGTCAATCCATCCATGCGCGGCATGATGAGGTCGAGCAGAATGAGATCAAACGGATGCGCTTGTATCTGAAGCAGTCCCTCCTCCCCGTCCCCGGCGATCGTGACATCGTACCATTCGGCAGTCAGCATGATTTGGAGTGCATGGGAGAGTGCCTTTTCATCTTCCACAATGAGGATGTGTTTTTTCTCATTCATGCGTTCTCTCTATTATATCACAAAGATTAATCGCCTGCGGTTTACCATGAGCGAGTTCGCCGTAGACGGATGAGTCGTCTGCCTGCCGACAGGAATGGTGCCCCGGAGAGGATTCGAACCTCTGACCTGAAGCTTAGAAGGCTTCCGCTCTATCCAACTGAGCTACCGGGGCTTACGAATCGAGTAATCAGTTCATTGTACCAAAGATCGAAGTTTTCCGCATCCTATGGTATAATAGAACGAAATGGATGCACAAACTCCTCCAACGCAGGAAGCACTACTTACGCCGGAACAACGCCAAGATATCGAGAGTAACCACACTCCGCCCCCTGGGCTTCGCGGGGTTTCTGCTCTTCGTCACGAACTTACGTTAGAGCAAATCAAGGACATTGAAGATAATAAAGATGTCGCCGCCATGAGTTACCTCTGGATTCTCTCTGTTGTCGTGCTCTATGCCAGGCAGGATAGTCCGTTCATCCAGTATCACGCGCGGCAGGGATTATGGCTCTTTTTGATCAGCATTCCCGTCTGGCTTATTCCCGGCGTTGGCCAGTACCTAGAGTTCTTCGTCCTCGCACTCATGATCATTGGTTTCTTGAATGCAGCGCAGGGGAAGCAGCATGATCTCCCCGTGATCGGGCAGCTTGCGAAAGGAACACTCACGCTCCGGGATCTTTGGAAAACTTTACTACAGGGCATTCTCCGCGGATTGAGTGTCTTAAAGAGGGGATTACATTCGGAGAAATCAAACGTTGTACAAAGAGGAGAGGAGAAACAGGAGGCTTAAAATTTTTCACCAGAGAAAACAACACCTGATTTTCTAAACTGAGTGAAGAATTTGTCGAACTCCCTTTATGACAGGAAACCACTCATCACACCTCTCAATCTATTCCAAATGCCTCCCCCCCTGTTCGACGCACCGCGGCTGGAAGCTGTCTCTGGAGCTCCTCGAGTTTCCGCCTGAAGATTTTGCGCGACAACCTCCTGAGCTTTGATGCCATCTTGCGTTTCTGCTAAGCCTTCAGGATTGACTGGCACCCCATCAGCTGTAGGTTGGACAGCTCGTTTCGACCGAATGAGAGCAACATTATTAGCAACCATTGCAAGGAGCTCTGCATCAGAAGATTGGCCATCAGCTCCTGCTGGGAATCCGCCTGAAGTGTTGACAGTTGCCATAACGGTGACGAGTATAGTTTTATTGCCATCATTGTCAATGGAATCTATGTTTGGAGGTTGTTTTCTTGCGCAAATCGTCTAACAATACTATTGTGTGTATTGCCTTATTTTGTTAATATGTCAATGTTATGGATAAGCCAAATGAAGCATCAGTAGGAGCCGCGGGCGGTGAGGAAAATGGTGGAGTGGCGGAGAGTCTATCACCTGATTTTGTTGTACAAGAACTTATTAGACTTGGCGTCCTACAAGTTGGGGATCAAGCAAGAGTCCTTGATGTATTTGCCCGACAAAGTATGATGGGGGATATACGCGTACGAGTGGTCACTGTCCTCGCGGATGAATTTGGTTTGGATGTGAAGGATAATAATGATCTGCTTCCTTTTCTTCGCGGAGAAGAAGGATTTAGTTCTTTGGTTGCTAAGTTGATGACACAGAACAGGTCTGAATCAGAAACGTTGCCAGACATTCCTGGTTTTCGATTTATAAAGAAGTTGGGGCAGGGGGGGCAGGGGACTGTGTGGCTTGCTCAAGAAGTAGAAGGGATGATGGATAGGAAAGTTGCTATAAAAATTTTTAAGGGTACCACAAATAAGGCTCATCTAGCTCGCATGATACAAGAGGTGAATACTCCAGGAAGATTACCCAAAAAAATCGCTCACAAAATTGTGATGACGCACTATGCGAAAGAATTGCCAGGTGGGAATGGATATTATGCAGTGATGGAGTACGTTGAAGAAGAGGAATGTTTGCGTGATGTGGAAAGTGGCAAAAAGCCGCCGCTCACACCAGAAAGAGTGTGGGAAATCGCCAGAGATCTCTTGGAGACTTTAAGGGTTTTTGAAGATGCGAAAGTCGCACACAGGGATATTAAGCCGGCGAATATTCTCGTCGGTCATGACACAATCAAACTGGCTGATTTTGGCCTCGTGAAGACTGATGAACACTATGTGACGTTTGAAACTGAAGCAGGAACCTTTCTTGGAACGATGGGGTACCTTGATCCCGGCCAAGCGAAAGATACCCGATGCGATTTGTACGCGCTCGCCATGACAGTTCGAACGCTCTTGACGGGTGCTCGACCATTTTCGGATGAAGTGAATCCAGCCAAATTATTCAATGCCCAATTGAGTTTCAGCCAAAAAGTAAATGAATATAGTCAGATCCCTCAGGGTGCACGAAATAAATCTATTGCAACTACTTCTCCTGAGTGGGTATCTGTCCTTAAGGAGCCCCGCACAGAATGCGAAAGAGCGCTTGCTTATCTTACTGAACGCGGAAGTCTTTCGGCTGACAAACGGCCACTCCCCAGTGTGCTTATTGCGGAACTTTGTGAAAAATTCCCTGAACTTATGGTGGATAAAAATGCTCGAAAGTTAATGGATTCAATGCGTCAGCGAACAAAGGCATTCAATCGCAAGATTGTCATGGGCATTGGTGCTGTTGTTGCGGCAATTGGTGGAGTGGTTGGAGTGATGAATTGGAGTGGCTCAAATGGAAACACGAATGAGAATGGGGGGAATAAAATTACGGAGGTGCAGGGGAATGGCTCGAATGGCAACGGAGGGAAAAATAATGGCACGAAAGAGAATCCGGTATTGCCAAAGAAAAAGTTTGCGGAAATGACACAGGAAGAAAAGATTGCCTACATTGACTCGATTGCACAGAATGCAGTGGGGTCGCCGGTGCCGGTGGATGAGAACACCATCGAATTATTGGGTACAACGTTGAAGATAGATTGGGAGACGATGCCACAAGCGAAGGGGAAGAATGTGCATGCGGGAGTGTTTCATTTTACAGAGGAGCACGAAAAGAAGATTGCTGCTTACTTCCAAGCAAGAGGAGTGCCTATTGTTGGTAGTCCAATAGTCAATAATGCTCCGCCGACAAGGTTTGGATTGATGTATCGGTTTTTTGAAGGTGATGGTGAGGAAAAAGGGATGATATGTTTGTTGCCATGGGTTGGAGCGGGTATGCATTTCTCTCCTGGATCTCTATCAGAGGAGGGTTCATTGTTGTTTTATCCTTGTCCGAATCTGAATCAGGAATTAGTGGAGAAACAACACTTTGTTGGTGTTCATAATCCAAAATTGAGAGAACTATTATTGAGTAATCTCATGCCTACAAGAGAATTATTTGTGATGCCGGCAGATGTTGATTCGCACTTTAAAGGGGCCAGTGATACGGAAGATGGATTATACTGGTTCATGAATACAAATTATGTTGCATACAAAAGATATGCAGAAACAGAGGAGAGAAGTAAACCGAATAGGGAATAAGAGTGGAATCTGTTGTGTTTAGCAACTATTGCCTATGCAGAGGGTTGAGCTATTTCAATTTCAGATTTTTTGAGAATTTCCTCAATAATGACAAGGCGATCAGAAGGCATACTTTGCTCGGGGAACACAACATATTTCGTGCCGTTTCCTTCTACGAAATACATGATTATTCCCCCACAGTCAGTTTTAACTTTCTCAACACGAATATCATTATCCCTCAACACAGCTTCAATTGAAAATGTGCTATTCTTTTTGCAGTTAGCATCGTATAAGTAGCCCTCGGGTGCTTCATGTGAAGCAGATATATATCTGGATACGGTAAACACAAAGCCATTATTATCTGGATCTTTTTTTGCACCAACCCAGTAATTGTAGTCCACTTCGATCCCATCATAAATTGAATGGAATTCTGTGCCATTGGGCAGTGGCATACTCAATAACTCATGATCTTGGATTGTTCGCATTGGCCAATTGCCGATTAAAAAATTGGAAGATGATTTGGACGAAAATTGTTGTAGTGCACCTGGAACATCACGTTGAACCGCAGGCTTTTGAGAGCATGAAGTTAATGACACGGTTAGTAGAATACCAAGAAATGTTTTAAGCATAAGTTGATTATGGAACGCGATGAACAGTACCTGCCATAACTTTATCATTAAGAGAGCTCCATTCAATGAGATGATACCTTACAGTATTGTCTTCTTGAACATACGGATTACCATCATTATCATATAGATCTTCACTCAGATTTCCCATATTAGTATCAAAAACCCAGATTCCGTCGCTTGTGATTTTCCCAATAATCATTGTATGAGGAACCATTGATCCTCCTTTACCAAATGCTCCGTACCACTGTATCACATCTCCTGCCTTTGTATTCACACGAGTGAGCATTGCTTGGAAGGTTTCTGCATCTATCATTTTTCCAATTGTGTAATCCTTTCCATCATCACTTTTCCACTCTGCAGTTGTTAAATCATCCGCATTATTTGCTACTGTAATACCAGTTGAATTTTCAATAACTACCTGTTGCAACCATTCTTTGCATTGCATTAATCCTGTGCCATGTAGTTTGCCCCTTAACTCTGTAGATGACTTATAGAACAATTCTTCAGTATCGTTCGATACAAGATAATGATTAATGAGGTATTCGAGTATCGCTCTATTCCCACTAGGAAGAGTGTCTAGATTTTCAAAGTTCAATGCATTACGAATATTCTCTTGTTGTGCTTGGGTGATGCTACCACCATCAGCATTGAGAATGGTTGATGGGTCGACGGTAAATTCATTTTCATGGCCCACTTCCACCTCCACAAATCCTCCGCGTCGTTGCCCATTCGCGAGTGTGGCCGTTACGGAGAAGCGATGCATGCCAGGGGCAAGCAGTACTCCAATGGGAACTGTATAGCTATCCTGCGTATTGAGTGTTGCATCTGCTCTCAAGCGGCCATGGCTCCCTGATGCGGTATGTATTTGCGAGATACTGAATCTCCAAGCGGTTGGAAATTCCCTAGGAAGATTAGAATGAGTTTACCGGCATGTCTTCTTCTCCGGAGATGTTTGTTGCCAATCTTATAGTTCATCTAGATATCCACTGAGCTTATTAACGAAAAAAGTATTACCTGTTACCTTGTCATAGCCCTCTATCCACTTCTTTGATATACCTTCGAATATTTCTTTATAGCGTAGATAAAAATAAAATCTTCCTGAAGAATTACTTGATTGGTAAAGCCATGTAATTGGCCATTCCTCACTACCAAAAATTGACTGCAATTCCAGAGTTTTAATGCAAGGTATGATTTCATTGATTTGTTTGTCCTTATAATAAAAAACACCTTCATGAAAAACAGGCTGAATGAATCCCTCACAAACAAATTGATTAACTACTTCTGTTTTTTGGTCGCTGAGGACGATGCGAGAAACTAAATCCTGATTTTTTTCAAAAGTACTTCCATCGATTAGTCCGAGATCTATTTTTCTCTTAGTTCCCATTCCAGAACTAAGAAGTGCGACTTCATTATTTGAAAGCCAATAGGTTCTGTCTCCTAATCTTGAAGAGTTTATAGTCGGGATTCTAATAATGTCCCTGAAATTTATAAAATCATAAATCACAAAATCCTTTTCATTGAAGAAGGCCAATTTGGTACCATCGGGCGACCAATTAAAGTAACCAATGACATCGTCTATGTGAGTTGTGTCATACTTGTAACCCTGAATTTTTGAGTCAAATGTTTTATTACTTATCATCATATTTTCTTGCGTGTTGTAATTATAAATATATATTTCAGCAGTTTGTTTTTCATAATCGATCAATGTATAGGCAACAATATTATTAGAACTAATTGAGGGGGTGTTTCCATAAATCTTATTGTCTTTAGGGCTAGGAAATTCGTACTTTTTGTGTCCTAAGCCATCGATAATGTACATTCTGCGACCTTGAGTTTTTTGGCTAAAATTGAATACAATTAATGTATCCTGCAATTCATTTTTTAGCTCATCATCCATCCATCCATTTTTTGTGAATAGGTTGATGCCACCCATAGCGGTAATAAATAAAACTACAACAACGAATCCCCATCTCCATCTCGTCGATCCGGAAAGCAGTCTTAGCATAGATATAAGTGGAATTATTCTATTCACAGGGTAGATAAAACTTTATCAATTATGAGTTGTGCAAGATTATCATCAATAGAAACATGTGTGAGTGAAATACCATAGTTTTGCAAGCTATTTTCAGCACCGGCAATGCATTGGCCTCGTACAGGCTGCCCTTGACTAAGATCAAAGTAGGGTAATGAGGAAGGAAACACTGGAGTTATACCGGGCATTATATCTATGTATGAATGCGTATGTTCTTGATAGACATTAAAGAAGTGTTCTGCTGCTGGTTTCTTAAAAACAGCATCTCCATTTTTCAATGAAACTGCATCAATATATGCCACTGCATTTAAGGTCGCATTTCCCAATATTTCACCTGCTGCATCTTCATCCCCAAAAAGCCGATCAGCAGTTCCTCCGCCCCAACTATAGGCGGTTATTCCCACTTTTTGTACTGGCTGTAAGTCGGCGAACATACCCCTACTCATCATTCGATCTTTGATTATATTCTCCGTTTGCGCGAATACAACGTCTGGATGAAGATTAAATCCATCAAGCGCTGATATTTCATTTGCTACGGCGAGCACACTACCAACCCTAAATGTCAAAACTTCATATCCTTCTCTCTCTGCTTCAGCTTTTGCGATTTGATACAATCCGGCTTCCTCATCGCCAATAGTCTGAAAATTTCCAAGAAAAATCATTACCAGCTTTCCGGGGTGTCTTCCATCTCCCAGAGAATGTTCAAAAATTGTGTGCTCCACTGAATCTGCGTCTCTACTTAAGGAAAGATGATATTCTGCAAGCGCAGTATCATTATTCACATCTACCCCATTTCTTGCTTCTGCTTTATGTAATGCATCTACCTTAAGTTTGTTGATGAGGTTAAGGTATCCATTTTTATCCCGCTCGAGGTATGCTTTGAGTGATTCTCCTGTGAGCTCGAACATATCTTGCCCCATTTCCTGTGCAGCAATCACCATTTGTTCGCCGATGCTTTTCAGTATCGCCGCTGTATCATCAATCCGATTCCGTAGATAAGAGATGCCATTGATAGAACTACGAGCCACCTCAATAACGCTCGGCACGAGTGATATTGCCGCATCGATTACTTTACTTTGAAGTACGTCTACCCCTATGTCACCCATTGTATCAATCATTATTTTTGCACTAGCAACTTCATATGTGCCTACTGCCGTGATCAAATCATCTTCAATCTCTGCGAGCAACGCCTCACATGTCTGGTTGCATTCACCTGCCACCTCAACACCTCCACCTATCATCGCGAGTGCCGTCACCGGATCTCCATGAAACGCCGCAGCCACTTCCAGCATCCTGCTCCTCATCGCTGCCAACGTCTCCTCATCTCGCACTCCCGCTGCCAGATACTGCCCCAACATTTTCGTTTCATACTCCACCTCCCCGCTCCAGTACTTCTTCCCCGCCGAAGAAACGTACTGTGATCGAAGCGCCCTCTGTGCCTCGGCGGGAAGTTCCTCGTAGAACTCGCGAAGCCAAGCGGGAATATCCTCCAAAAACTGCTGCAAATCATTTTTGACGATGCCATCACCATTTGGATCGACGCCAAGCTCCACCGCTATGGACCGCACCGATGCGAAATGCGCCGCGATCTTTCCCGTGTACTCCGCATGCCGCACGGCCTCCCGCTCGAGTATTACGATGGTAACTCCATCGAGAAAAAGATTACCCGTACTCAGAATCCTGAACCCGTTGCTCTTGAGTGCCTGCGTGTCACACATATGCTCCTTGAGCCACTCCGGATTCTCCGTCAGAAATCGTCCCGATGCTGCGATATTCATATTGTGGTACTTCACATCATCGTGTGCCGTTGCCATGACTTCCCCCTGCGCCTGCTGATCGGTATTCGAGAAGAGCGTAGGGAAGCGCTCGAGTGCCACTCTCTCCGCTTCGTCCGCTCCGAGTGTGAATTTGTCGAAGACGACAAGCTTCATTCTTCGCTCGATGAGCTTCAGTTGATCCATGTATTCCTCCATATCCTCATTGCTGGAGTACGACCCCACAGGAGGCTGCACGTTCTTGAATCGCAGCAGCTCGGAGGAGGTGATGCCGGGAAGCTTGTCGTACGTCTCTTCCGCAGCTGCTTCACCGATCTTCATCCCCTCTGCGATATCAATCCCGTCGCTCGTACTCTTGTAGACGTACCCCTCATAATCGACGAAGTACCTGTTCCCATCAAGATCGTAGAGCCACTTCTCGAATCTTCCCCCATAATCAAATGAAGTATCTGCGTCACTTCCCGTGCTGACGAGCGTGAGCTCTGGCGATAGTTTTACCGTCATTCTCTGATCCTCTCGTGCCGCATTTGCCCAGATTTCCTCGCGGCTCACTACTCCCGAGCGGGCAGTGACTTCCTTCATTGCTCCCGTGAATCCTACGTAGTGCTCTTGCGAGGTATGTCCCCATGCTCCACCCACTGCGGTATCGCTGCTCTGTGCAACGCCGAAGAGCACTGTGCCAGCGAATTTCCCTTCGCGTACTAGCAGCCCATCCCTATAGATGCGTACACGCTGATCCGCACCGATCGTCACAGCGACATGCGACCACTCCCCGTCGGGGATGCCCGGCCCGCGGATGGTTTCCCAGTCGCAATCCGTCGCTGCGGTGACATAGATCTGTCCCTGTGGATCGATGCCGATCTCCACGCCGGAAATTCCGCCTGCACCCTGCCTATTCTCCCCGATCGAAAGAATGACGCGATCATCAGCTCCTGCAGTAGGATTCACCCATGCTTCTGCAGTGAGTGGCAGCTTTTCGAGCTCTGGCATTGTGCCGAATGAGATGACGTCCTCCGCACTCCCCGTAAAAAGTTTTCCATTCACTGTGTCGTCTGCATGCAGCGAGAGAAGGGGAGGATTCCCATCCTCATTCTGTTCCTCTTGCTCCACTGATTCCGTGCTTTCCTCTTCCGTTGCTCCACTCTCTTCCTCCTGCACACCAACGAGCTCCTCTGCATTCAAAAATGTCTGCACATCATCGTAGTACCCCCGTGGGAACACTCCGAGTGTCGTGCCCGTTACCTCGTAATCCACTCCTCCCCATGCACGGAGCTCCGCCTCATTCTCCCCTTTGGGGAGGAGGATGAACCACGGTCTTCCATGAGGGCTATTTTCTCCTCGGAGCCATTTCTCTTGAAAGCCGTAATCGTTCTCCATAAGGCTCCCCGAAATATGAAGCGCATATGCTGTGACGACCTCCCTTGCGCGATCAATGTAGGAACCTTCCTCTTCGGATTCGGATGTACCGCTTCCTCCCTCTTCAGATTCTTGTTTCTCTGTTTGTGGATTCAATATCTCCTCCAGTTCCGCTGCGGTGACGTTCGCCCAGAGTGCGGCCG
>Ga0209542_10000465_pt1 | contig 97478 bp, 100 predicted proteins | sample RifCSPhighO2_01_FD_184028 | JGI IMG/M metagenome (GOLD analysis project Ga0209542, IMG submission 184028) | Soil microbial communities from Rifle, Colorado - Rifle CSP2_plank highO2_0.1 (SPAdes) (version 2) | ecosystem: Environmental > Terrestrial > Deep subsurface > Rock core/Sediment ...
ATAGCAGATAAAAACAGATTTAGAGTTTGCTCGGGAGTCTCCCCGCCGTAAAAGCTAGAAATATAGTAATCATAGTTTGGCCAAAGCCCAGCCCCATAAACCGCCAAAAATCCGAGCGCCAAAATTCCCAAAAGCCCCGCAAAAAATTTCCAAAAATGTTTGTTTAATGAACTCACCCCGTTAGAAAATTAAAATCCGATAATGCTTTGTGCGGGGAAACCATCACTGCGGTGTTTATTATATAGTATTGCCGTTCCATAAATTTTCTAACGGGGCTCATAGCTTAAAAATAGCTCGCAAAATCCAGCTAGTCAACATTCTATACAATTCCTAATAAGTTTTCATTTATTAATTTTAGCACAAAATTCGCGTGCGCACGCTCGCCAGTCAGCTGGCCAAAAATAAATACCATAAAAATCCGTATATTTACCGCCTGTGGACAACTATTGACTCTTATCAGGCGCTTGCTATACTGATAATGTCTTTCGGTTTTTCATTGACTGAAAGGGTTTTACATCCAAGGGCAACCCTCCGCGAGGAGGGTTGCTTTTTATGGGCCCTTTTCCGCTCTGTATTTCAATCCCCTGCCCCAAATATCTTCCTTAATTTCCAGTACATCAGAATATCCGTCTCCTCCGGTTCTTAATTCTTCAGAAATGTTATTTTTTGATGAAAAAATATACACTCGTTTGCCGCCATTTCTTAAGTAACTAACTAGCGCCAAAAAATCAGAATCTCCGCTGAAAAATACAGCCGTGTCATACTTTTTTATATAATGCATCGCGTCAATTGTTATCTCAACATCCATGTTGCCTTTTTCTTCAATCCCATCGCCACTTTCGGTAGCAACAGCGATACGTTTTAATTCTTTTTTTCTGACGATAAAGCCGAGTCCCTTTTTAAGGAAAGTAAAAAATTTATGTTTGCCGTCTAAACTGTAGTCGCGAGTGCCGTCTGCTGGAAATGCAGTATAGTAAAATATTTTTATATCCGAACAGTTGGATTCTTTTTTAATAAAATTTCTTAATTTTTCATAGTCAAAAAATCTACCCTTAGCTTTTTGCGCTTCCCATAAATTTGAAGCGTCTATAAAAACATAGACTGTTTTTGTTGTTTGATTTTGAGAACCGTGAGAAAACATTGTGATATTATATCATTCAAACGATTTTAACAAAGCAGAGATTTATCCCCCAAGCCCACCCGAACACCCACTCCGGTGGCGCAAAAAACGGCTTAGCGATAGCGCTATAAAATTCCTGATAAGTTCTCATTTTATTAATTTTAGCATAAAAATTTACTCTCCTAATTTGTAGTGAGTGTGTCGAACCATTCTCCTAATTTTTTGCCGGCAAAATCTATAATTTTATTTCTTTTCCTCCTTCTCTTCAAGTTCTGTTAAGATTTGCCCAATAGAAATCTCTTTAGCTTTAAGTTTTAATCCTTTGATCTTTACCTTGATAATCTTTTCGGACGGATACTTTTCTTCAGCCTCGATAATTTTATATACTATTTTCTTGCTCTTTATTTTTTTCACAATAGGGATCTCAAAGTTTATTTCTGTCTCCACTTGAGCATCGGGGTCAATATTCTTGAGATTTAATATAAAACTCCAAATGAAAGAATTTATCTCTCCCATATCAATTCTTGTGAGTTTTGACTTTGAGATTCTCATATTTTTTATTGGCAAAGACATAAATCCCCTAAATCTTAGCGGATTTTGGGGCGTTATTCAAGCTTTACAACTGTGGATAACTTCGGGTTTCCTTCGGGTCCTATAAGCTATATGATAATAATAATAGTAATAATATGCTCACAAAACGCCAAAAACAAATATTAGATTTCATTAATGAAAAGCTTTCCAAAAAAGGCATTGCGCCCACATTAGAGGAAATCGCCAGACATTTCCGCCTCGCTTCCCTAGCTACGGTGCATGAACATCTCCAAGCCCTGCAGAAAAAAGGTTATTTAAACAGATGGCCTAGACAAGCAAGGGCTATGGAACCAAAAAAGACTAGCCGCGGACTGATAGAAATCCCAATCAGAGGCACAATTGCCGCTGGCCAGCCCATAGAAGCTGTCGAGACAATCGATGATACTATTACACTTCCAAAATATGAGATACCAATGCCGTCTCATCATTATGCCCTGCGCGTTCAAGGCGATAGCATGATGAACGAGGGCATTTTCGATGGCGATATTGTTGTAATTAGAGAACAAAAAACTGCCGATGATGGGCAAACGGTAGTTGCAATTATTGATGAAAACGAAGCTACTCTTAAAAAACTTTTTAGAGAAAAAGGGCGCATAAGATTGCAACCGGCAAATCAAGCAATGTTGCCGATTTATCGCAAAGAGGTAGAGGTGCGAGGCGTTGTGGTTAAAATTGTAAGAAATTTAGAAAATGGCGTTCAAGATAATACACTCTCCTATAAGAAAAAAATATTTTTAGACCGCATAAAAAGCTCCAATCCAAATAGTCAGAATCAATACAAAAGAGTTGTCCTTTCCCCAATTAGATATGCAGGGGGGAAAAGTTTAGCTGTTGGGCATGTTATTGAATTATTGCCAAATAATATCCAAAGAGTTATTTCTCCATTTTTTGGCGGCGGTTCGATTGAAATAGCCATGAGTAAGGAGCTGGGTTTAGAAGTTATTGGATACGATATTTTTAATATTCTTTGTAATTATTGGAAGTTTCAAATTGAAAAACCCAGACTCCTTTATGAGCAATTGAAAAAACTGCGACCGAATAAAAAAACGTTTGAAAAAATAAGATTAATTTTAAATGATGTTTGGAAAAAGAAAATAAGACTAGACACATTAACTCTGGCTGTGTATTTTGTATATAATTTTAATCTCTCTTACGGCCCTGGATTTATGGGGTGGTCGTCTGAAATTTATCTGGACGACAAAAGATACAAAAGAATGCTAGGAAACATACTGGATTTTAATCCTAAAAATCTAAAAGTTGAATGCGCAGATTTTCGAGAAGTCATAAAAAAATATCCAAACGATTTTCTTTACTGTGACCCACCCTATTATATTGGCAAAGACTCAAAGATGTTTAGAGGAATTTATCCGATGAGAAATATCCCCGTTCACCACAACGGATTTCCCCATGAGGCCCTAAGAGATTTATTAAAAAATCATAAAGGAGGGTTTATTCTTTCTTACAACAACTGCCCCACAATACGAGAATATTATAAAGATTTTCAGCAATTCTTTCCTAGCTGGCAATATACGATGGGTCAAGGAGAAACAAGAATAGGATTAAATAGGAAAAATGGTAACGGTAACCACATAAAAGAATCCCATGAGATAATAATTTATTGTCCCCCAAAAAGTTAATTCTAACTATTGTTTAATCTGTGCCTGTGATATAAGTTATGTTTTCTCGCTAATCCCGCCGGGTAAGGTTCATGATTTTCTTGGAAATTCCAATCGGGATACCTTCTTTTTCTTGAGTAATAGTCAGATTTACATAAATCTTCCATTTCTTTAAAGCTTGCGATTTTTACTTTTTTGGTGCCAAACAAACCATTGACTTTAGCTAGTGTTTTAGGAGAAGTTATCATGAATAATTCCATTTTTGATCCGCTTCTTAGAGCCTTTTCAATAAGTAAATGAACCACAAACCTAGGTACGCCCGGGCTTCCCGTCATGGCCGAAATATAAAATATCATCGTTGCTTTAATCCCTCCCTTTGAAGCAGAACCGCCGATTTTCTTAATAATCCCTTTTTGAACTATTAAATAAATTCTTGCTGAATCATCGGTAAGTATTGTGTTACTAAGATTTGCCAAGTATCTGATATCTATCTTGTTTCTATGATTTTTTCTTAACACAAAATCGCCAATCTTAATTGCCGTTTTTACATCTTTTATATTCATATAAATTTTATTATTTTTAGTAAATCTTCAATTTTATTAAGTATCCTCAATCATCCCACAAACTTAGAAGAAACTCAAATTCTCCCACAAAATCATTTATTTATCAAACCAAAACCCGCCCCCCTCTCTCCCCGCCCCCGCCTATTTCCTTACCCCAACATTCCTACATTCTTGAGAATGTAAGAATGTTAAAAATATCAAAATTGCTGAAATCTTTTAAGAAAATCGTAGAAAGTCCTGCCGTAAGGAGAGAGGGTGTGGGCAACATTCCGGCCTTTGTATTCTTTATTGATAAGCCCGGCTTGCGCAAGTCGCCTGGTGTGCTCCGAGATCGTTTTGAAATTGCAATCCAAACGGTCAGCGATTTCTTCAACCGTAAGGCCAGCGTTTTGGGCAACCATAGATAAAATTTCAATCCGCCGGTGGTTGGCCACACCTTTTAAATGCCGCTCCATCTGTTTTGCCGTTTTTAGACCTTTTGCCATACTCGCATCATACCACAAACATTCCAACATTCTCAAGAATGTTGGAATGTTTACGGAAGATGGCGCAACGCCGAAATACCCCGCCAGCGTTTTGGCAACCGCTTTGTTGGCCTTTCCCTCTTTGGCCGGCGCTTTAACCGCCACGGCAAATCTGTTTTCCCCTTTTTAAAAATACCCTGCGGGTGCGAACCGCAAGGCATAGAGAATTAACCTCTGGAAAGACGCTACTCAATGAGTGCTTTGCCGGCGCTTTTGAGGGCTTTTCTGGTCCGAACCCACCAGCGAAGAATTGGCCTGTGGCTTTTGAGCTCTGTCTTAAGTTTCGCGATTTCCTCGCGCAGCTCTTTGACCTTTTTTTTCAGAAGCTCCGTCTTGGCAGAGGCGCGGCGTTTCCCTTTTTTAGAATAGAGTTTGGCGCGTATACGATAGTTGGAAGCGAGAAGATTCTCAATCCATCTCTGCGTCCGTTCCCAAGTTTTATCGCCCGCGCGCTGGCTCTGTTTAACGCCGTCTCGCGCCACTACGCGATAATGCCATATTTTCACCGCGCCGGGCGTTATTTTTCTATCCAGCGCCGCGCCTATCTCTTCCGCTACTTTGGCCCAGAGAATCTTACCATTGTTGTTGTATTTCTCAACCACGCGCTCTATGAGCGCGTTATCGGCGTCCGAATGCATTTTCATGTCTTTCCCCTCCTTAAAAATAGCGTTTTATTGCCCGCAAAGATTATAGCAAGCGCTTAAAACATGTCAAGCATAAAAACCGGGTGCGTGCCAGCTACGAACAACTCCCCAGATTCTCTCCGCAGGAAGGGCAGGTGTAGCAGCTTCCAGTGCGAACCATAATTGCCCCGCATCTGCATGCAGGCGCGTCCTGGTAAGCGAAAATTTTGGCGCGATCGTCCACTGACGCCAAAACCGGCGTGGGGAGCTTTGGCTGTTCTTTGAGCTTAATGGGCTCCGCGACAATCGCTTCCGCCTCTCTGGAGTGCGAATAGATGCCGAAAACCGCCTGGTCTTCAAGCGAGAGAAAATTAATCGCCAAAAACTTGCCGATGTAATCCAAAATTGATTTGGCGACGGGGATGTCCGGGTTTTCGGTGTATCCGGCCGGCTCAAAACGAGAGTGGACGAATTTTCTGATGATAGTTTCCACCGGCACGCCGGACTGCAAAGCAACCGACATCAAAACTCCGATGGCGTCCAAAAGGCCGGAGATGGTTGAACCCTCTTTGGCGACTCTTATGAAAACCTCGCCCAATTTTCCGTTTTCATAGAGCCCGCAGTGGATATAGCCCTCATGGCCGGCGATGGAAAATTTGTGGCGGATGGATTTTACGTTTGACGGCAATTTTTTTCTTTCCACTCCCGCCGGAGCTTCTTCTTTCTGCCGACCAGTCAGGGCTTTGGAAGTGTTCAGGGGCTGGGCGCCTTTAGATTTATCGCGATAGATGGCTATCGCCTTGAGCCCCATTTTCCAAGCATCAATGTAGGTGTTCGTAATGTCCTCAACCGTCGCAGATTCGGGAAGATTCACGGTTTTTGAAATCGCTCCGGAAATAAACGGCTGGGCGGCGGCCATCATGCGGATGTGGCCGGAGTAGTGGATGGCGCGCTTGCCGCCCGGCGCGTTCACCGCGCAGTCAAAAACGGCAAGGTCTTTTTCTTTAAGATGCGGCGCGCCTTCAATTCCGTCATGCGCCAGGATGTAATCCATTATTCCCTTAACCTCTTTTTCTTTGTAGCCCAGATTTTTGAGCGCCGGCTCAACGGAGGTATTTACGATTTTCAAAAATCCCCCGCCCACCATTTTTTTGTAAGCAACCAGCGAAAACGCCGGCTCAATGCCCGTGGTTGTCGCGTCCATCATGAAAGAAATCGTGCCGGTGGGAGCGAGGACGCTCGCTTGGGAATTGCGCACGCCGAAAGTCCGGCCGCGCTCTGACGCTTCTGCCCAGGAACTTTGGGCGGCCTCCCAAACGCCCGCCGGCAGGTGTTTTTTGCTTATTTTTTTCGCTTCTTCGCCGTGCATGCGGATTACACCAAGCATCGGTTCCCTGTTTTTTCCGTAGCCGGAGAAGGGCCCCACGGCTTCGGCGATGCGCGCAGAGACATTGTAGGCCTCGCCAGTCATCATTGAAGTTGCGGCGGCAGTCCAAGTCCGCGCCGCGTCGGAATCATAAGGAAAGCCCATTTGCATCAAAAGCGCGCCGAGGTTCGTGTAGCCCAAGCCAAGCTCGCGGTAAGCGCGGGCGTTTTCTTCAATTTTGGGAGTCGGATAAGAAGAATTGTCCACGACGATGTCCTGCGCCATGATAAAAACGCCGACGGCTTTTTTGAAAGCCTCGTGGTCAAACTCGCCGTTTTTAAGAAAAGAAAGCAAATTGAGCGACGCCAGGTTGCACGCCGAATCGTCCAAGTGCATGTATTCGCTGCACGGGTTGGAGCCGTTGATTCGCCCCGTGTTCGGCGCGGTGTGCCATTTGTTGATTGTTGTATCAAACTGCATTCCCGGGTCGGCGCAGTGCCAGGCCGCCTCGGCGATAAGCTTCATCAAATCACGCGCGGGCATAGTTTCCGACACGCCTTTTTCTTTTACGAAATTTAAGTTCCAATTCTTATCCTCCAAAACCGCGTTCATGAAATCGTCCGTGGCGCGGACGGAGTTGTTGGCGTTTTGGAAAAAAATGTTTGAGTAAACGTCGCCGTCAATGTCGGCGTTGTAGCCCATGGCGATGAGCGCTTTCGCTTTTTCCTCCTCTTTCCATTTTGAAATTACGAAAGTTTTGACGTCCGGATGGTCAGCGTTCAAAATCACCATCTTGGCGGCCCGGCGCGTTTTGCCGCCAGAGCGGATTGTGCCGGCAATCGCATCCGCCCCTTTCATAAAAGACACCGGGCCGGAAGACTTGCCGCGGTTGGCGAGATTTTCTTTGGAAGAGCGAAGCGGAGAAATATTGATGCCGGAGCCGGAACCGCCCGCGAATATCATCATTTCCGTCCTATACCAGTCGGCAATGGACTCCTTGTCGTCCGTAATGGACAAAATGAAGCAGGCCGAGCATTGGGGTTTCTTTTCCACGCCGACATTAAACCAAACCGGCGAGTTAAAAGACGCTTTTTGCCGGACCAGAAGGTATTTTAATTCTTCGTTGAAAATTTGAGCGTCCATATCGGACGCGAAATAACTGTCTTTCCTACCCCAGTCCGTCATCGTATCGGCCACGCGGTCTATAAGCTGTTTTGCGGACCACTCTCTGCCCGGCCCGCCTATATGTCCCATAAAATATTTCTCGGCGACGATGTCCGTCGCCATCTGCGACCAAAATTTCGGGACCTCAACATCTTTTTGCTCAAAAATAACCTCGCCTTTGGATGAAGTGATGCGCGCGACCCGCTTCTCCCAATCTATTTCATCGTAAGGGTGGACTCCTTCCTTGGTAAAATATCTCTCCAGCTTTAATTTTTTGACGCCGCCGCCGAAAAATGTTCCCGCTTCCACTCCGTCTTTAAAAATTACATCTTTGGCGTCGCTCATCTGCTTATTTTATACTTGTTATTATCATAATAAAAACGGCGGCTGTGGATAACTAAAAATTTTTTATAACTCTATGGCAACCAAGCCGTATTTTTTTATTTTTTTATTCAATTTTTTCTTTTCCGCAAATTAAAATGAGTTTGTCGCCGGATTTTATTGAACGAAATCTTTTTGAAGCCGCTCTGGTCTCAATTTTCTTTCGTCCGTTCTTAATTGCCAGAAAAATATCTTGATTTATCGCCCTAAACCGCAAAATAATTTTTTTATTTCCTGCTTTATTGTTCATCGCGCAAATAATTTTTCCAAAACCTTATCAAATCCTGGGAGTAGTTTTAATTTTTTGGCTTCCGCAACTTTAATCCATTTATAATTTCTTGCTTCCCAATCAAGCTTTACTTTATCCGTTGCAACATCAACCAAAACCGGATGCACAATCCAAGTTTTTTTATATTTCGGCTCTTCTTGGTCAAAAATTTCTCCCAACCGAATCTTTTTTATTTTTTCCCGCGCTATCCCAAGTTCCTCCCGCAACTCGTCTCTGACTTTTTCTTCAAGGCTTTTCTTATCGTCAAGAAATCCGGAAATCCCGTTCCAATATCCCGGGTAGAAATTTAAATTTTTATTGCGCTCCACAACCAAAATTTTATTTTTATGCATCACGACGCAATTTATTACCGGCGCCAAGCGCGCCTTGGTAAAATCAACTTGCCCCGGTTTTACTTTAAATTTAGGAATTTTGTTTTTCATACTAATTGTCAAAAGTTGAACTTCTGACATTTTATTTTAAAAATCAAATTGTTCTAAATGAATAAGAGCGGTTCTTATCGCCTCTTTTGTATATTCTTTTCTAGTGAGTCTTCCCTTCGTCATAATTCCAACAAGCCCCTCGGCGGCTCCGACTTTCGGATTTTTGGTGAGCCCGGCTTTAAAAGCCGCTTGGTTCATATCCAATCCTCCATTGAGCATATGTTGCATAACCCGCTTTGGCGCTTCCCATGCTGAAGAAAGGCCTAAGTGGTATTCGTTTCCGTCAAAAATCGCGCAAACACACACATCCATAAATCCGGTTTTTGTGTTGGGTACAGCCATAAGGCCGGATTCTATTCCGAAGCTATACGCGCAATCCTGAAATGCACTTTTGGCGCGGCTCATAGCGCCTCGCACGGTTTCCTCCAAAGATTTTGGCTGGTCCGCAACACTTGATGGAACTTCTGCAGCTAAAATCACCGCATCTTTTAAGTGCGGGTAATCCAGCAGTATTTCCTGCAAAGCTTCCGCCTTTATTTTATTTGTAGAACCAATTTTTATTTTCATACTAGAGCAACGTCACCGAGGCGACGGAGTCGCCGGCGTTTAGTTTCATCACGCGGACGCCCTGCGTGGCGCGCGAGAGCGAGGGAATCTGCGAAAGAGGCGCGCGGATGACCTGTCCTTTTTTGGAAATCGCGATGATTTCCTGCTGTTCGTCTTTTACAACCTGCACCGAAACCAAGTGGCCGGTTTTTGGGGTGATTTTGCAGGTTTTAATACCCGACCCGCCCCGTTTCTGCAAGCGATATTGAGCTATATTCGTTTTTTTGCCGTAGCCCAGCTGGGAGACAGATAAAATCTCCAGTTTTTTGGCGTTTTGCGGCAAAATATCCATCCCGACTATCTCGTCGTTCTTTTTAAGGCGCATCCCGCGGATGCCCTGCGCGGCGCGACCCATCGGCCGGATATCTTTTTCTTTGAAGCGTATTGCCTGCCCCAGCTTAGAAGAGAGCGTGACCTCTTCACCGGGCATTACAACCCTTGCGAAGCGCAGGGTGTCGCCCTTTTGCAGATTAATCGCTCGGATTCCGGAATGGCGCACGTCTTCAAAATCTTTGGAATCAACTTTTTTCGTCACCCCTTTTTTGGTGGAAAGGATTACATAGCTTGCCTGACCTTTTTTTGTTTTTGGAACCGGCAAAACGGAAGTGACTTTCTCGTCAGCAGACAAAGAAAGGAAATTGGCAATCGCTTTTCCTTTGGACTGCCTAGTGCCCTCCGGAATTTCGTACATTTTGGTCTGGTAAACTTTTCCCAGATTGGTGAAAAATAAAAGGTCGTCGTGAGTGTTGCCGGCGACAAATTCGTAAGCGACGTCTTCTTCTTTGGTGGTGACGCCGATTACTCCTTTTCCGCCCCGGCGCTGGAGGCGGTATTCATCGGGTTTGATTCTTTTGACGTATCCTCCCTGCGTCAAAATTAAAATCGTTTCTTCCTCCGGCACCAAATCCTCCGCGGAGATTATTTTCGCCGCGCCGGCGATGACTTTTGTTTTTCGGGCGTCTCCGTATTTTTTTCGGACTTCAGAAAGCTCGATTTTTATGACTTCGTCAATTTTTTTAGAATCCGCCAAAAGCGCTTTCAATTCTTTTATCAGTTTTTGCTTTTCTTTGAGCTCGTCTTCAATTTTTTGCCGCTCCAAGCCGGCCAAAGTCTGAAGGCGCATTTCCAAAATCGCCGCGGCCTGCTTGTCAGACAAATCAAATTTCTTGACCAAATTTTTGTGCGCTTCTTCTTTGTCGTCAGAACCCTTGATGGTTTTGATTATGGCGTCAATGTGGTCAAGCGCTTTTTTCAGCCCCAAAAGAATATGCTCTCTATCCTCTGCGCGCGCGAGGTCAAAGCGGGTTCTCCGCTCAACTATCACTCTCCTGTGTTTTATAAACTCCTCCAAAATGCTTTTGAGTGAAAGCGTTTTCGGCTGCAGTCCGCCTTCCACCAAAGCAATCATATTAAAATGGAAAGCGCGCTCCAGGTCAGTGCGCTTATAGAGATTGTTTAAAACTTTCTGCGGGTAAGAATCGCGCTTTAAATCTATGGCAATCCGGAGGCCCTCTTTGTCGGACTCGTCCCTTATGTCGCGGATGCCTTCCAATTTTTTTTCATGCACCAAGTCGGCCATCTTCACTATGAGCTCGGATTTATTCACCATGTAAGGAATGGAGGTGATTATAATCTGCCATTCTCCGTTTTTTCTTTCCATAATTTCCGCGTCTCCACGGTTTATGACGCCTCCTCTGCCTGTCACATAGCACTGCAAAATTTCTTTTTTGTTGAAAATAATCCCTCCAGTCGGAAAATCTGGGCCTTTCACGAACTCTGTGAGGTCTTCAACCGTCGCTTTGGGATGGCTCATCAGATGAAGCGTTGCGTCAGTCACTTCCGTGAGATTGTGCGGCGGGATATTTGTGGCCATGCCGACGGCGATGCCAACGCCTCCGTTTAAAAGAAGCTGGGGAACCGCGGCGGGCAAAACCTTGGGCTCCCATTTTGAGCCGTCGTAATTCGGAAGAAAATCAACCGTTTCTTTTTCAATGTCGCGGAGCATCTCGGAGGCGATCACCGACATCCGCGCCTCGGTGTAGCGCATGGCGGCTGGAGAGTCGCCGTCTATTGACCCGAAATTGCCCTGCCCCTCAACCAAGGGATAGCGCAAGGAAAAATCCTGCGCCATTCTTACCAGAGAATCGTAGACGGCGGTGTCGCCGTGCGGATGGTATTTGCCCAAAACCTCGCCGACCACGTTGGCGGATTTTTTGGTTTTGGCAGAATGCGTGAGCCCCATCTCGTGCATGGCAAAAAGAATCCGGCGGTGCACCGGTTTGAGCCCGTCGCGAACATCCGGCAGGGCGCGCGAGACGATAACCGACATGGCGTAGTCCAAATAAGACTCCTGCATCTCGCTTACTATCTCCCTTGGCGAAACCGTCCCTATCGCCTGCAACTTTTCAGGTTCTTTTTGAGCCATTTTATTGACTTAATTCTAGCACAAAACCGCCCCGATTCCCATAGTAATGTTGAAAACCGAGCTAGTAATGTTGAAAACCGAGCTTTCAACGTGTTAATATTGGTTTATGAGAAAAACACCAATCGCCCAAGGAGAACATTATCACATTTATAACAGAGGCAATAATAAACAGCTCATCTTCATCGACGAAAGAGACTGGATACGTCTTTTATTTTCTATTGTGTATCTCCAGTCGCCAATCAGTTTTAACAACATAGGCAGACAAGTTTCCTGTTTTGTTAAAAACGGAATTTTTAATGTAAGCGCAGAAGAACAAGCAGACATTGAAAAGCACAAAAGTGTTGAGTTAATCAATTTCGTGCTCATGCCAAACCATTTTCATCTCACTGTTCGAGAGTTAAAAGAAGGGGGAATAGCCGAATACATGCAAAGGGCATCATGCGGCCATACAAAATATTTCAATATTAGATATAACAAATCTGGCCATCTTTTCCAGGGCCCTTATAAAGCCGTACATATTGGAAACAACGACCAGCTTTTATATCTTTCTACGTATATCCATCGCAATCCCAAGGAGCTGGGTGAGTGGAAAAATAAACTGGAGATTTATCCTTGGTCAAGCCTTCGCGACTATATCGGTAAAAATCGGTGGGGGGCGCTGCTCCAAAAAAACGTTATAATTAATCAATTCAAAAGCGTAAATGAATATAAAAAATTCGTCAGCACAAGTACCGCCAAAAAACTAAAAAGCGAACTTGATAGCGACTTATTTCTCGACTAAATGTTGAAAACCTAAATGTTGAAAACCGAGCTTTCAACATTTTGAGCTTTCAACATTTTAATATTTCACTTCCAATCCTCTTTGCACCGTGCGCGGAGAAGCTGCGCCGCAGGCGATGTTTTCGCCCAAAGAAGTGATGATTGTCTCCGACCCGGTTTTTTGCACCCGCATGTGCGCGCAGGAATCGTTGGAAAAATTGAGGTCAAAAATCGAAAGCGTTGTTCCGCCGACCGTGACGGTGTTTCCGGCGCAGGTTATTGAGTTTGCGGTGGAAGTTGAAAACGCTTGCTGCTTGATATCCCAAAAAAGCGCGCATTCCACTCCGGAGTCGGCGGCGTAAAGCGCCACCAGAGATTCTTTGGCGGTTCCAGCGATGCCAAGCTCCCCGAAAATTATGGTAAAGATGCCTAAGCCCAAAGTTAAGGCGATTGTAGAGATAAATACCGCCAAAAGCAAGGTGACTCCCTTTTTGGGAACGGGGTTCATATTCCGATTTTTCGCTGGCTTACAGTTGTTTGTAAATTAAATTCCGAGGCGGACCGGCCGCTCCCCGCGACGCCCTTAATTACAACGGTAATCCTGGGCTGGAAATTATCCGCAGCCGGAGAACCCAAAACGTAAAACGCAAGAGTGCTTATGGTGACATCCGGCGAGGTCATCGCGCCGAAAAGAACCCCGCCGGCGAATTTTTCAATCCCGCCGCCGGAGAGCCGGTAGCTGATATTCTCGCCCGCCACGTTTTTATAAGTCAAAGCCGGACCTCCGGCGGCGCAGTCCTTGGGCGCAGGAACCAGCGGGAGATCGTTTGAGTCCGCGCCGCAGTAAAAATCGCCCCCGGTGCGGATGTCTTTTGCTATTGTCTCCAGAGCGAAGCGCAGATTGTCGTAGGCGGAGCTTAAGGAAGCCGTTTTTTTTTGCGCGTCTGTCAGAGAAAGGAGCGAGCTTGTTGAAAGCAAAGCCGCGACGGCGAAAACGCCCAAAGCCACAATCATCTCCAACAGCGTAAATCCTTTTTCGTTTTTTGCTTCAATCATTGCCAATTGAGCATGTACTCTTCTAACTCAAAAGATTGCTGGCCGAACCGTTCCTCCCAAGAAACCTTCGATTTTATTTTAATTTCGTTGGCGCCTATGGCCTCCAAGGTGATTTTTCTTATAAAAATAGTGGGCGCGCCAGCGCCGTAGCTGTATAGCCCCGAAGCGGCCAAATTAAGCGCCTGGCAAGAAGCGCCGCAGGAATTTATCTCCGAAGTTACGGCGTCCAAAGCGCAGCCGTTCGCGGCAAAGCAGGTGTCCGTGCCAAAAAGCCAACCCCTGCCGCCCAGAACATTGCTTGAGCGGTAATTGCGGACAAGCTCAATGCCCTCCTGCGCCAAACTGGCCGCCAAAAGACCGTTCTTCGCCTGCGAAAAAGATTTTATGCTTGTTGAGGCAAGCGTCAGCGGGCCGACTACGGCGATTATTAAAATTGCGACGGCAACAGTGGTTTCTAAAAGCGAAAACCCTGATTTGTTCATCTATTATTCAACTGATATTTGGCCAGTAGACCTTACCACGACCTTTTTTGAAACAGTCCCGTCGGCGGAATCCAAACGCACTTCGGCGTAATTGTAATCCGCGCCGATGCCTTTGATGAAAATTGCCGGCCCCGGGCGTACGTATAAAATTGAAAGCTCCGTTAAATCGCATCCGGAAGAGCATATGCCCGCGTCAAACCCGCGGAGCCATCCGATGCTTGCCTTGCTTTCAATGAGTATACTCTCAACCGTTTCCTCTATTGGGGCGGAATCGTAATATTTTGTGCAATTTGCGTCGCCGTAAATGAAATAATGGGTTTTGTCAGCCATAGAAAAAAAGAGGCCGTATCCCGGGAATTTGACGGGCGGATTTTGGCAATACGGGTCGTCGTTGAAAGACGAATTAAACTCCCGCACCGCGAGCGCGTAAGATTGGGCCTTGCGCAAAGAAAGCGCGAGCTTGCTTGCTTCGCGCTCAACTGCGAGTTGTCTCTGAAATCTCGGGAAATTCGCCAACATCAAAGAAGAAATAAGCCCCATAACCCCCAAAACGACGACCACCTCAATAAGAGTAAAGCCTGGAAATCGCCTCATTAGAAAATTATATCATAATATCGTAAAAAGCGCGGAAAAAATCCGGGAAAAGCCAAGCGGCGAACGCGGCGCCTGCCAAAAAAGGCGCGAAAGGAATCTCGCTTTTTAAATTAAACCTGCCGCGCCACAGAAGCAAAAGCGCGCCAGTGAGCCCCCCGAGCCAAAAAGATAAAAAGAGCATGCCGAGATTGAGCGGCCAACCCAAAAACAAAGACGCCCAAAACGCGACGTCGGCATCCCCCCTGCCCATCCACCGACCGCCGGAAGCGCGCCACAAAAGATAAAAAAAGAGGGCTATTAAAAAAGAGGAAGCGATATCTTTTGTAAAATCGCCCCTGCTTACAAATTCAACCGCCGAGAACGCCGCGAAGGCGTAAAGAAAATGAGAATCTATTATTTTATTTTTAAAATCGTAAGCGGCGAGCAAAAAAAGCAGAGAGAACGCGGCGAAGTAAAACAAAAAAGAAATTAGAGATTGGAAGTTGGATATTGGAAATTTAGAATAAATCAAACTTCCCATTATCCCACTGCTCACTTCTATTATTGGGTACTGCCATGATATTTTGCTCCCGCAATAAAAACATCTTCCGCGCAAAAAAACAAAACTCAAAATTGGGACATTTTGCCACCATGCCAATTTTTTCCCGCAAGAAAAACACCGGGAGCCGTTTTTAACGATTGGCTCGCCGGTGTTTTTTCTCAATAAAACTACGTTAAAGAAACTCCCCAAAATCAGGCCGAAGATAAAGACGAAGAGTTCCTCCACGCTTTCATTTTACGGCTTTACGTCGTAGCAAAGCGCTCCCGCGTCAGCCGCGTTGCATTTGCCCGTGTCCGCTCCAGGGAAATCAGTCCCAGTGCAGGCGGTGTCAGCCGCGGCGTCCGCGTCGGAATTTTTGGCCGGGTTGGTATTTTCCTCCAAAGAAGCCCCCAAATGATACGAAGTGCAAGAGGTGGGGCTACTACCCAAAGCCGCGTAGCTGTAAGCGGTGCTGCCAACCGGGTCAGTCGGAATCTGGGCGATGCATGCCCCTCCTCCGCCGCAGCCAGTTTTCAGCGCCTCCAAAGTCAGAGGATAATTACCGGTGTTGCCGTCAAAATAAAGTTCAAGCGCGATTTGAAGCTGTTTGACATCCGCCAAGCGCCTGGCATCGCGCGATTTTTTGCGCGCCGAGTTTAAGGAAGCCAAAACAACCGAGGCCAATATGCCGATAATGGCGATGACCACCAAAAGCTCAATGAGCGTAAACCCGTCCTTTTTCATGGATCTAAACATAAAAAACAAATAATACTGCTAAATATTGCTAAATTAAGAGAATCGACCTCTCAAAACCAATTATAGCAAAAATAAAGCCGTGCGCTAGAAAGCTGTGGATATGTTATATATGGGCACCAAGACCGCCGCGACTAATATCCCCACTCCTAAGCCCAAGGCCACAATCAAAATCGGCTCAATCAGGCTCACCAAGTTGTCTATAAAGTTATCCACATCTCTTCTGTAAAATCCGGCGACGCTTTTTAAAATATAATCCAGCTTGCCTGTCTCCTCGCCTATCCTTATCATCTGCGAAAGGAGCGGCGGGATATCCTCGTATTTTGAAAACGATTCGGATATCATATTGCCGCCTTTCACGGATTCCATTGAGTCCAGAAGTATTTTCCTGTAAATTTCGTTGCCGACGACTTCGGAGGTGATTTCAAGCGCCCGGACGACCGTGATGCCTCCGGAAAGCAGAGTGTGGAGATTGTCCGATATGCGGGAGAGGTAAATTTTTTTGTAAAGCCCGCCGATGAGCGGCGCGGCTATGACCAGGCGCGAAAAATAAATCTTGCCGTTTTCAGTCTTGGCGTATCTGGCAAGAAAAACGCCGAGCGCCGCCAGAAGCAAAATCAAAATGATTCCGAAATTGCGCAGGAGGTCGGAAAACCCGATGATGATGCGCGTGTATATAGGTATCGCTTGTCCCGATTCCACAAGAATGTTTGCAAGATTGGGGACAACGAAAATAAGCATCATCGCCATAACGGCGATGAAAGCCGAGAGCACGAACGCCGGATAAATCAGGGCGTTTCTGGCTTTTCTGGCAAGCTCATAAGAGCGCTCAAGGTAATCCGCCAAAAAACGGAAGATCTCTTCCAATTTTCCCGACTCTTCGCCGGACCGGACCATTGCCACGTAAAATTTTGAAAACACTTCCGGCCGGCGCGACATCGCCTGCGACATCGGCATGCCTCCCTGGATGTCGTCCAAAAGGTCGGAGATGTTTTTCCGGAGCGCTCGGCTTTCGGTTTCTCCGATAATGATTTTTAAGGATTCAACCACCGGCACCTTCGCTTCAAAAAGCGTGGAAAGCTGGCGGGTTAAAATCACCACGTCTTCCATCGGAATTCTTTCAAAAACGCCGAGCCACTCGGCGATTTTGCCGATTCCCATGCCCGCGGCGCCTTCAATCGGCTCAATTGATAAAACTAAAAAATTTCTCTGCTGAAGGGAAGACACGGCCAAATCAACGCTCGCCGCCTCAATTACCCCCTCCGTCGCCCCGCCTTCCCCTGTCCTTGCTTTATATCGGAATTGCATATTGACTTTATTTTAGCACATATGCTAATATCCAACCAGAAAAGGAGGGTCTTATAATGGAAACAATTGCCATTTTTCTTGTGAGCGCTTTCGCTTATTTTGTAATCGGCTGCCGATTCGCCAAGTTCAACCAAGCGCTCTGGAACGCGAAAATCTCCGGCTCGGGTTTTAATCCGAACGCGAATTTCTTCGGAGAAAAAACCCACAAAATCTGCGAGAATTTGATATTCATCTCGCTCTTCCCGATGACGACATTCTTCGTCGCAGTAAACCGGTTTGGTGCGCACCCGCTCTCGTTTTGGCGCCGCAATATGTGCAGTGAGAAATACATGGGCGACCGCAACATTGTAATAGTATTTTGGCCAGCGAAGTTTGCGTTTAACGCGGCAACGATTACTATCTTGCTCGCCGTTATCGTCCCAGCCATGTTCGTTGTCAGCATCGTCTACTCCTCACTCACGATTTTCTCGGAAAAACCGATTGCCGAAGGAAGTCCAAAAGAGGCCACCGCCAAGTGAGCCTCTTTTTTTTACAAAATCTACTTCCCGGCCAGGATTCGCAATTCCTGCGGATTCAAAGAAAACAGCAAGGCGTTTTCCATCGTTATCTCGCCCTTTCGCACCAGCTCAATCAAAGAGCGATTGAAATTAACCATCCCGGCCTCGGCGTTGGTTTCTATCACCAAATCAATCTCGTGGACTTTATTTTCGCGGATAAGATTGCGGACGGCGGCGTTGGAAATCAAAAGCTCATAAGCGGGTATCAGCCCTCCCGACACGCGCGGAATGAGCCGTTGGGAAAAGATGCCTATCAGAGTGCTGGCAAGCTGCGTCCGAATCTGCCCCTGCTGGTCTCCGGGGAAAGTGTCTATGATGCGGTCAATCGTCTGGGCGGCGTTGTTGGTATGCAAAGACGAGAGCACCAAATGCCCAGTTTCGGCCGCCGTGACTGCGGCCGACATCGTTTCCGGATCGCGCATCTCGCCTATCATAGCGACGTTTACGTCTTCGCGGAACATTGAGCGCAGCGCCGTGTGAAAATCTTTCGTGTCCAGCCCGACTTCCCTTTGGTCAATGATTGACCTGTCGTGGGTGAAAATATACTCAATGGGGTCTTCAATGGTGATTATGTGTTCGGTGCGGGTGTGGTTAATCATATCAACCAAAGCCGCCAAGGTTGTGGATTTACCGTGCCCGGTCGGCCCCACCACCAGGAAAAATCCCTGCTCTTTTTTGGAAAACTCCGCCAAAACCGGCGGAATATTCAGCTCTTCCAGAGTTTTTATCTTGTAAGGGACGATTCTCAAAGCCGCGCCCACGAAACCCTTTTGAAAATAAGCATTCACGCGGAAGCGGACTTTGTCTTTGTAGGAATAGGAAAAATCTTTTTCTTTGCTCCGCAAAAACTCCTGGAAATTTTCTTTATCCGTCATCGCCCCGACAAGCCCTTCCGTGTCGGCCGATGTCAGAATCGGCCTCTTGGCAAGCGGGACGAGCTGGCCAGAAATCCGGAGCACCGGGTGCCTGCCCACGGCGAGATGCAAGTCAGAAGCGCTTTCTTCCGCCACCTGCGTTACTAATTCCTCCAAAAGTTTATTGTATTCCGTTGCGGCCATTTCAAAAAAATTAAATATGGAAATCACCGGACGCGCCGGATGCCAGCCCGCCTGATGCCTGCGTCTTGCCGACCAAAAGCCCTTTTACCTTCGCCACGACCTCCGACGGAGTGAAATGCGCTTTTACTACATAATCGCTCGCGCCGAGCTTGAGCCCCCGCTCAACGTCTTCCTTTTGCCCAAGGTTTGTTAAAATCACAATGACGGCGTTCGGCGCCAGGTTGTCTTTTTTGAGCGCGCGGAGCACGTCAAACCCGTCCATTTTTGGCATAACGATGTCTAAAAGTATCACGTCGGGGTTTGCGCTTTTGGATTTCGCGAGCGCCTCCTCGCCGTTTTTCGCGATATCAACCGCAAAGCCGGACTCCCTGAACTTAATGGCGTACATGTCCAAAAGGAAAGCGTCGTCGTCAACTATTAAAACCTTTGTCGGATTCATGGGTTTACCGTCTGCCATCCGGGATTTTTGCCCTTGATGGAATTAGTTTCTAAAAAATAGCGGATGGTGTAAGAAATGCCGTCCGTGGACTGGTAGCAATATAAAAACGAGTTGGCCCCGCCACAGCTCCCCGAGCCGGTGTATTTTGGGTCAAACGGCATAACCTTTATAGCTCCTTCCGAAAGCAGAAGAGATGAAAGGCAATCGTTGCTCCCATCTATCGCCGTCTCCTGCAGGCAGACGGGATATGTGCCCTTTTGGTTTATGTAAAGATTAAGCGCGCTTTGGATGGACTTAATGTCCTCCTCGCGCCTGGCGTCGCGCCCCTTGGTGGCGGCGGGAGAAAACAAAACCATGGCGATGGCCGCCATCAGCCCGATAATCCCCAAAACCACCAAAAGCTCTATTATGGTAAACCCCCGTTTTTTTAATGCCATTCCCATATCTTCTATATTACTTCCAATAGCTCTTCCAGTCCAACACGCCCCTCCAGCACCCTCAAAATTCCGTCTTGGCGTAGAGTTGTCATTCCCTGCTTCCGGGCCTCTTCTTCTATTTTTGGCTCCGGAGCTTTTTCAAGAATCAGCGCCTCCATTTCTTTGGTCGCCCCCAAAACTTCAAAAATGGCGATGCGCCCTTTTGAGCCCTTGGGGCAGGCGCCGGAAATCTTCGGCCTGTAAATCGCTTTCGGCAGTTTGATTTTTTTCTTTACGCCGTCGGGCATCGCTTCAAGCTCTTTTAAAATGACTTCTTTTGTTTTTCCTTCCAGCGGCACCTCTTCTTTGGAATTTTCACAGAGCGTCCGCACAAGCCGCTGGCCTATGGCCATAATCAAAGTCGGGGCGATTAGATACGGGTCCACTCCCATGTCTATGAGCCGCGGGATAACCCCGACCGCCGTGTTGGTATGCAAGGTCGCCAAAACCAGGTGCCCCGTAAGCGCGGCGTGTATGGCAAGCTGGGCGGTTTCTTTGTCCCGTATCTCGCCTACCATTATAACATCCGGATCCTGGCGGAGAATGTGCCGGAGGCCCTCCGCGAAATCATAGCCGATCTCCGGCCGGACCTGCGATTGGTTTATGCCCTGGATGGCGTATTCAACCGGGTCCTCCAAGCTCACAGTGTTCCAGCGGTCTTCATTTAAGGACTTAAGCATCGCGTAAAGCGTGGTTGATTTCCCAGAACCGGTGGGGCCAGTCAGGAGAACTAGTCCGTAGGGCTCGGAGAGGGCGTCTTTGACTTTTTTGTAATCGTCTTCGGAAAAGCCGAGATCGTCCAGAGTTTTAATCCCGGTTTCGGGGTCCAAGATGCGAATTGCGACTTTTTCGCCGAAGTAAGTCGGGAAAGTGGAAACTCTGAAATCAATTTCCCGGTTTTCAATTCTCGCGCTGAATCTGCCATCCTGCGGTTTCCGCTTTTCATCCAACTGCATATTGGTGAGGATTTTGACGCGAGAGACGATTGAGTCGTGCACTTTCATCGGCAAAAAAAGACTGGTGTAGAGCACGCCGTCCACGCGGAAGCGCACCCGGAGCTTGTCCCTGCCCGGCTCAATGTGGACGTCGGAGGCGCGGCCCTCGGTCGCGTGCCGCAAAATCACCGCCACCATTTTGGTGATTGGGGCTTCTTCAACGAACGAGGTTTCCGCGCGCTCAAGCACTTTCGGCAAAGTCGACTCCTCGGAAAGCGCCACCTCAAGCTCGCCCAAAACCTTAGTCACCTCGCCGGAGATGCCTTTGTATTCCTCAAGCACGCCGGACAGGTCGCGGCGCGAGATGAGGAAAATTTTAAACGGCTGGTTGAGCCGCGCCGCGATAAATTTAAGCGCCTCTTTGGCCTCAATGTTGTCGGGGTCAATCATCCCGATTGAAATCATCCCGTTTTCCTGCTCCACCGGGACGAACTGGTAATGCCGGGCGGATTCCTCCGGAATGTTTTTTAAAAGGTCAAAAGGAACTTTTTTGCCGGCCAAGGATATCACCGGAATGCCCAGCGCCTCGCCCTTGGCTTTTAAAACTTTCTGTTCGTCCAATCCGCGCTCCAAAAGCTCCTCTTCAATGGAGATATTTTTGCTCCGCGCCGACTTTTTTATTTCCGCCGCCTCCTGGAGCGTAACGTCTCCGGAGGCCGCCAAAACGTCTAAAATCCCTTTCGCCGCCATAGGACTATTTTAGCATATTGACAAAATCAAGCCATTTGCTAGGAATAGTAACAGGGAAGGAGGGTGGTTCAGTGAAGAAAATAGTTGTCGTTATCGTGGCCTGTGGCTTTGCGAGCTGCGAATGAGGGCGAGTCCGCCCTCTTTTTTATTTTCAGATTTTATCTCGCGGAGCGAAATGGGTTGGTTTTGCCTTTTGAAATCCCCTCCAAAGAAGTTTTCGGCGTGGCTTCCAATTCCAGAAATTGCGCGTCGTTGAAAAATGCCGTGTCTATTTTTATATTTTTAAGCCGCCGCACAAGCTCCAAGGCCGGCCCTTCCGTCTCGCCTTTCTGGCTTATGGCGACTTCGTCGCCGCCGGAAGACAGCAGCCACCAAACCGCTCCAGCGATTAAAATCAGAATTGCTACTACGGTTATCATATTTTTGTTCAGCATCGTCATCTTTGGTAATATGATTTGGCTTTTAAGGTGAATTCAAAAAGGTTTGAACTGCCGCCGGTGAAAGATATGTCGGTTACGTCCGCCACGCGCAGATTTTTCTCAAGCGCCGCCAAAAAAGACCTGAAAGATTCATAGGACGCGGAGAGAGTGAAGCTGTAAGAAATAGTATTGGCGGCGGCTTCTTCCTTGACCGCTATCCTCGCCGGCCCCGCCGTCTGCGGCGCGGCTGCCTGGGAATCTTTTATGAAATCAACTCGTCTTAGCCGCACTCCTCTGTCTCTGGCTATCCTTTCAAGCGCCACCAAAATATTCCCGCTGTCGGGCTTTTGCGGAAGCAGGTCGTAAAGCCGCTCTACTTTGCTCCGCGGAATGGAATTGTAAGCGTTCAAAAGCTCGTCCCTCAACCCCTCCAGCTCATGAAGGCGCGCGAGAGTATCTTCAATCACGCCGATTTCGGCGCGCAACCCCAAAACGTCGTTCCAGATCGGGCGCGCTGCCCAAAAAATCAAACCCACGGCGGCCGCAAGAAAAATTATTGTAAGCGCCACTTTCATTTTTTTAAAGCAATATTTAAAGTAAAGCCGACCGCTCCTGTTTCTCTAAGCGAAAGATTCCCAAAGGTGGCGCTCGCGACGTTCGGCAAGGCCTCAAAAACGCTGGACTGGGCGGAAACGTCGGCGTAGCTCGCCGCTTCCCCAGTCAAAGTGACAGTGTTTTTTTCGGCCGAGTAGCCGAAAGTGGCGAAACTCGCCGAGGGGATTGTATTTGCCTCTATCATGTCAAAAATCGCCGAGGTTTTCTGGTGGTTCCGCAACATCACCCGCGCCGCGGAGATGGAGTTGGAAACCCTTTCCAGCTCCGCTATCAAAGATGGTTCAAAAGCAACCTCCAGTTTTTGCAAAACTGATTTTTGGCGCGCAAGATTGTTTACCAGATAGTTTCTGTAAAGATAAAGCCCGCCAGTCAGAAAAGCCGATGCCACAAAAAATATGAAAGTAATCCGCAGGAAAACTCCCAAGCCGCCCGGCGCGTAAACTTGGCTTTGCGGCAATTTTTTCGGTATTAAAGATTCTTCCGCCATTTTTTAAAACTCTCTTAAGGCGAGCCCCACGGCGCTCGTGAAGGCCGCGCCCACTTCTTTTAACGCCGGCTCCAAAAAAGCCGGATAAACAACTTTTGAAAAAGGATTTGCCACCAAAACTTCCACTCCAATTTTTTTTACAAAAATATCTTCCATTCCCTTAAGCATTGATCCTCCGCCTCCCAAAACCACTTTGGACACCGCCCGGCCGCCGCGCCTTTTCCAATCCAGCAAAAACCTCTCGCCCTCGGAGGCCCAAAGCTCAACCGTTGGCTCAAGCACCGAGGCCACGCCTTCCGTTTCCGGCCGGCGGATTACTCCGCTTTCCCTTTTCAAAATCTCCGCCCTCTCCCAATCAACCCCCAAGGACTGCGAAAGCGCCAAGGTAAGCTCCTGCGAGCCGCGGTCAAAGCTATGCGAAGCTCTTACCACTCCGCCGTCGGCGATCGTCATTTTCACCGAAGAAGCCCCTATATCCATCAAAAGCGCCGCGCCGAAATCGCGCTTTAAAGCCGCGCGCGCGAAAGAAAACACTTCTATCTCAAAGGCAGCCGCGGCGAATCCTGCTCCGTCAAAAATGCTTTTGTATTTTGAAACCGTTTCTTTGGGCACGGCCGCCAAAAGCACTTTGTGGGATTTTCTTTTTCCGGAGCCGATTGAAGTTTCGGAGGACTCCACACTCTCCGGCGGCAAAATCCACCAATCCATTATCACCTCGCTTATGGGTATGGGAATGTATCTCCGCGCTTCATACGGCACGGCTTCTTTCGTATTTTCCTCGCTCATCTCCGGCAAATCCATTGAGGTGAGAAAACTGTCTTTTAAAGGAATGGAAACAATGGCCGCCTTGGCGCTCACTTGGGATTCCCGCGCGATATCTTTGAGCGCTTCGACAAGCTTGGTGTCAATAAGCCGCACCGACCGGCTGACGTTGCCGTCGCCGTATTTGGCGAGCGATAGTTCTCCGTAAGTCTCCAAAATCGCGCGTTCGCGTTCCTTCCGAAGCTGAATAAGCTTAATGGAAGACGTTCCGATGTCTACACCCAAAAACCGGCTTTCACGCTTAAAAAGCTGGGACGGGCTTTTCAGGCCAAACTTTTCCAATAGCGACGCGAAATCCATTGCTCATAATTCTAGCATCTGATTTAATAATACCACAATGAACGGCTTCCGGGGATGGCTTATCCACACTTCCCGCCTCATCAGTGAGCGGGTTCTAGACCTCTTTTTCCTCCAAAAGTGCACTGGCTGCGCCAAACCCGGCGAGGTGCTATGCGCGGCGTGCCGGAGCGCGCTTTTTAAGCCCGGCGGGCAGTGCTTAATCTGCGGATTCAGGAATAACAACGGAAAAATCTGCCCGAAATGCCTTACTTGGAAGTCCGGCTTCCAAGTGAAAACTGGCTTTCCTTTTAAGCGGGCTCTTTGGACCGGGAGATATGACGGCGCGCTCAAAGACGCGGTCTGGAATCTAAAATATAAAAACAGAAAAACGCTGGCGGAGCCGCTCGCTTGGATGCTGTTTCAAAAATTTTCCGAGATGTTTCCGGATTTTAAGAATACTTCTTTCGTTGTCATCCCAATCCCGCTCCACAAAAACAAGCTTCGCCGCAGAGGATTCAATCAAGCCGAGCTTCTGGCTCGCGAGTTTTCACGGCTTTCCCATATTTCACTTCTCACAAACTCACTTCTCAAAATTAAGGAAACCCCGGCGCAGGTAGATGCCCCAGACAGAGAAACAAGATTAAAAAATCTGGAAGGGGCGTTCGCGGCAGATTCTAAAAAACTTACGGCTTACGGCTTACAGCATAAAGCAATTATTTTAATAGACGATGTTTCCACCACCGGCGCGACCCTAATCCATGCTTCAGCCGCGCTTCAGCACGCAGGCGCCCAAAAAATAATCGGACTTGTCATCGCGCACGGGGGGTAGTAAAATAAGGGCATATGTGGAAAAAACTGTTGGCCCCGGCTTTAATCGTAATCGTGGCGGCGGGCTTAATAATATGGCTGGCGGAGCCCGGCCAAAAACAACCCGAAAAAATCTACATGGTAGGAATTATAAAACCATCCCCTTCTCTTGAGCCGGCCGTAAAAGGATTTAAATCCGAGATGGCAAAATTGGGGTATAAAGAAGGCGTGAATTTAGAATACGTTGCTGCAGAAACGGCACAGGACAAAGCAGCCACCGAACAGCGATTCAAAGCGTTGATTGAATCTCCGGTGGATTTGATAGTCGTAACCGGCGTGCGCGAGACGCGCGCAATAAGGGAAGCCACGGAAAAATTTTCTCCATCGCTCCCCGTCGTGTTCGGAGTAGTTTCCGACCCGGTTGGCAGCGGCGTTGTTAAAGCCATCCAAAGCTCCGGCAACAATCTAACGGGAGTCACCCCGGCCAACGAGATATTGGTCGCCAAGCGGGCAAAGCTGGTTTTGGGCCTTGTGCCGTCGGCCAAGCGTCTGGTTATGGCCTGGAATAATCCGAACACCAGCGGAATAGAAAATCTTCGCGCTCAAATAAAAGAGCTCGGGGTGGAATTGTTTGACAAGAAAGTGGGTGACGCGAAAGAATTAGATAATTTTTTGGCGGCGTTCAAGCCGCGGGTGGGCGATGTTTATATAAGAGCGACGGATACCGTAAGCGCGGACAGAGTCAAAGAAATCGTTGAATGGGGGCTGAAAAATAAAGTGCCGGTTTCCGGCACCAACATCGGAGACGCGGAGCGCGGCGCCTTTATGAGCTACGGGGCGGACTATGAATCCATCGGCTTTCAGGTGGCGCGGCTGGCGGATAGAATTTTCAAAGGCGCCAAGCCGTCCGAATTGCCCATTGAGCCGCCGGGCAAAGTTGAGCTGATAGTAAATTCTCAAACCGCCGAAAAACTCGGCATCACAATCCCCCAATCAGCCTCAATCGGAGTCAATAAATTCATAAAATAAAATCAAGGGGCGCGATTGACAGCCCCAATATATCTGCTATAGCTAGCAAAGGAGGTACTTTATATGGAAGGGGTAATATTTTTAGCCCTGCTTTTAGTTTTACTGGCTATTCCGCTCATCTCCAGCGTCACCTACGTGAAGCCGAACCAGTATGTCAATGTGGAGTGGCGGTTTCCTCTTTCGCCCTATATTGAGCCCGGGCATTTCATCGCCACGGGCTGGCAACAGGGCATCAGAGCAAAGGTCTACGGACCCGGCTGGCGGTGGATTTTTCTGGTGCGCATCTTCGGAAAAATAACGCTTCATAACATTCCTAGAGTGCCCGAAGGCAAATTCGGCTTGGTGTTCGCCAAAGACGGCGAGCCGCTGCCCGTCGGCCAGGTAATCTCGGAGTCGGACGTCCCTTGTAGCAACTTTACCGATGCCGAGGCGTTTTTGATGGGCGATGGGGAGCGCGGGTATCAGTTAAGTATGCTTTCTCCCGGAAAAGTCGTCATCAACGAAGAGGTTTTCGCCCCGGAGTTTATAGATCCGATAGAAATCGGCACCGTTTCGGAAACATTCAAAGACCCGGCAACGGGCGAGCAGAAAACGAGGTTGCGCGCCGAGATAGGCATCGTCAACTCGTTTATCGGCCGGGAGCCGGAAAAGGACGGCGAGAGGAGGATAGTCGCCACGCCGCCGATTTTTCCGGTGGATCATCCCGGGCACCTTAATTTTCAGGATGCGATATCTTTTTTAAGAGGAGGCGGCGGAAAAGGAATTCAGGAAGAGCTGGTTTTTACTGGAAAGTTTGCAATTAATCAGAAGGCCTTCGGCGTAAAAAAGGAACTGGCACCATTCGTCACTCCGGGGTCGGTCGGCGTGATTATCTCCAACGTCGGCGACGAACCAGGGGACTTGGACAAAGAACCCGTCGGAGTCAGCAGGGCCGGCGAATCCGTTTTTATCCTGCGAGCAGGCATTAAAAATAAGCGCGGGATTCTTCCGGAGACGAAAGGACCTGGAGACCATTTTATCCATCCCGTTGCCTACCGCTTGATTTTGGTGGACGTCACGCCGCGAAGCGTCCTTTTGGACGGCTCGCCGGAGGAGTTTGAAAAGGTAAACGTTGTTACCTCCGACGGTTTTTCGGTCCCGATGCGGGCGGAGTTGATCTGGCGGGTGCCGCCCGGCAACGCGCCGAAAGTAATTGCCTTGGCGCGGAACGTGGAGGAGTTTGAAGAAGACATCGTGGCTCCTTTTGTTGACGACGTCTCAAAACGCATTGGCTCCGGAAAGGCGATACTCTCGCTTTTCCGCGAAAGGGAGCGTTTGAGGCAAGAGATAGAAGCGGCGCTCCGGGACGAGCTGGAAAGCCGCTTTCCCGTGGAGGTATCAACCTTCAGAATCAAGCAGTTTGATTTTGAGGAGTCGCCCGACGCCGAGGTGCGGACTTTCGCCAACCTCCTAGCGAGGCAGGCCAACGCGGCGCAAGAGCAAATCACCATCGCGGCGGAGATGGAAGTGCAACAAAAAAAGATAGAGTTTGAACTGCTCCGCGCCACCGCCAACAACCAGAATATTCTGGCTGTGGCTCAACTGCGGGCAGGCGCGGCCAAGCTCAACAAAGAAGCGATTGATACGATAAAAGACACGCTTTCCGAATATATCAGCAAGCTGCCGCCGGACATGGCGTCCAAAATTATGGGCGTGCTGGGAGTTGAGCCAGGGGAACTTCTGGGGGCGGTGGCAAGCTGGATAATAAGCGTTGCTAAAAGCAACGAGAGCAAGAGCTAAAAAATCGGCAAGCAACCGAACGGCGCGGGAAACCCCGCGCCCTTTTTTTATCTTTTTAGGAAAGGTGTTTTGAGACAAGCTTTGTCATCTCAAACATGTTGACGGTCTTTTTGCCGCCGAAAACCTTTTTCATATTCTCGTCCGCGTTGATATTGCGCTTATTTTGCGCGTCCTGGAGGCCGTGCTTTTTAATGTAAACCCAGAGCTTCTTTACGACCTCCGACCTCGGCATGGGGCCTTTGCCAACTACCTCCGCGAGCTCCCCGCTCACGCGGAGCGGCTTCATAAAAGCCGAATTTGATTTAGCCATTTTTTTATTATTTAACCGGTAATGATTCCATTATACACCCCCGGTTGTGTTTCCGCCAGCATAGCCTTTCATAATTGGATTATATCAAAAAACAGGCAGAAAATAAAGTCTCGAGAAAAAATGAAACTTTTTGCAGCAACTATATTTTAGCTTTTTGTATTAGAACTAGCTATTATTCTTTACGTGTTTAGGATTTGCTGTTCCATAGTAGAGTCTGTTATTTTCGATAATCCGAGATTCCTGCCCTTTGTTATATCTCTCTTTAAAATCGTCTAGGTATGGTCGTATATTTAGTGTCGTTTGTCCGAATACGGGGAGCAGTTGAACCATTGTGTATGTGGTTTGTATTTGGTCTGCCGACAGCAAGCCCTGAGTTAGTGAGATGCCGGTAAACACAACAAAAATATGTTTTAATGACGACTTAATAGAAGCTAACATTGTTGCGAGTTTCTGAAAGTCATAAATGGCAGGAGTTAATGCTAAGCAAACTAAAATTGTATTTGATTCGTAGGTCTTTTCTGCCATTTTGCTCCTAATAACATCTAAAATCTTTTCAGATGCGTCCCTGTGTTCGACAACCTCTACCTCTCGCATATATCCCATGTATGCGCCGTTTTTCTCTTGCCTTAATGTCATTACCAATCCGTCCGGCGGATCTGAATTAGGCATATGCGTCCACCAATCAAGGTTAGAGTCATTCTTTAACGCTAAGCCAACTAGAGAGACGCAATAGCGTTCGCGGTCTTTTTTGGGCAACTTTAGAATGTCTCCCCCGTGTTTTTTCACCGACTGAGCATATTTCAATAAACCTTTTACTGGGTGATCCCACCGTCTCGCGTGACGATTAATATCGCGCAAATTAATCTTCCTCATCAGTTCGTCGCCCTCTTTTTCTCCAAAATAGAAAGTCACGATGTTTGTCTAGGAACAGTCCGCTTTTCTCCAAAAGCTGGTAGTTCGTTTCTAGTAAATCGCACGGCAAACTCTTGTTCAGAAGAGATTGAATGATTTTCAACCAGAATGAACTCGTAAGTGTAGTGGTTATAAAATTGGATTTTACCTAGCACATTGTTGTCTCTATTTTCGACCATTACGCTGATGTGGTCGCCGGCGAATCGCATAGTATCTGATTCCTGACCCCAAAAAGGTTTATTAGACATTCGAGCTCGAAGCGGATCGGCATTGTAGCGGACGTATTTCCTAGCTTTCTCCCATTCCTGACCCATGATTGCGTTTTGTCCCGAACGCCAAGCAAACGCGTTGAGGATTATCTTTACATATGCCCGTTTGATTGTGTGGTCAATAGTTACCGTAGCTTCAACCAAAACGGAGTTACCGTCCTTAGCAAAAGTCGGATAAAAGTCGTTTTTATGTTTGTAATCAACGCCAACTTTTTTCAGTTCATCAATAACGGACTGCCGATCGTCTATATGCGAAATAATGCGAACTTCTCGACTACCGGCTTCCCCATAAAGCTCGTCGTCCATTTTGAAATCTTTGATTTTTTCAATCGGGTACATTTCATACTTTCCAGTTTTTTTGTTCTTTATTTGAAATTGCGGTTTAGGAACAGGTAGCCCTCCCTTTGTCCCATCAACGTCTTGCAATAATGCGCCCGCAAAATCACCCAACTGTTCCTCATCGCCGAGGGTTAGCTGTATCCGAGGGTGTTTTCCTTTTTCCCTCGCACGTATGCCTTGCCGATATCGAGTAAGACCCTCCCAACTATCTCGCGCCAACGGCTGATCTAAATACCTTCCGAAAAACTCATTGCAGCGGTCACATACGCACGTTAGAGTTGGGGTAGCAAAACTAAACTTGCCAAAGCTCTGAGGCACGACATGCTCCACTTTTTTGAAAAGTATCTTATCAGTCGTTCCGCAATAAATACAAAGGGGCATAGTTTTCTATAAGATTACCGCTTTCTTTTCGTACAACATCGGCAAACAATCCTGCCTCATGCGGAATTTTGTGCCGTGATTGTGTCCAGTACGAGCGTCAAAATCCGGAAGAATTTTCCCTTCTTCCAACGCTTTCAAAAATCCCTCAAAATTGAATTTCTGCAACATCATTACTTTTGTATAGTGGTAGTATTCTTTTTTCCGTTCTCTTTTTACTTCTGCTTGCACATAAAAAACATTATGAAGCTTAGCGCCTGCCGTATGTTCTAAATCATCAAAACCCCAATATGGTTGCGGGTTGAGTTCTCCAAGGCCAATGCGTTTTTTGACTGATTCTAACCAATCTTTGTGGCGGATATCAACATTTTTTGCGTCAAAAGAAATGAGGACTTTCCGTCCCTTACGGTCAACAACAACTTTAAGGCCACGGTCAGTCCCCAACTTTCCCGGGATGGTTTGGCGAAAACTCATCTCGTTTTTAGGATATTTTTTTCCGGCTTCTTTGTGTGGCCATCCGTAGAGAGGCAAAAAGATTTGTGGAACAAATTTTATAGCGCGCGGCGATGGCTCTGTATGAAAAAGTGTAGTAAGTGAGCTTGTATTTATTCGTTGTGCTTTCAATTCCCACTCCGCGGCGTTAGGTATTGGCAAATTATTTTCTTTGATACCGAGTAAGTCCTCAAGTGTATTGCCAATGCCTCCAGCATTGCCTTTCCGCGCGTTCGGAACAAAACCAATCGCTGAAATTTCTTTCAGTTTAGCTACCAGTTCCTGTTTTGTATAAATCTTTAGTTTATTCTTTGCCATATTTGTTATTTAAATTTAAGTTGCCTTGTATAATTTTTAATTCTATTCTGAGCCATTTTGCAATAATCGGGCGATATATCTATCCCAATATAATCTCGCTCGAGGTTTATCGCGGAAATCGCCGTCGTGCCGGAACCCATGAATGGGTCCAAAACAATTTTAGCGTCAGTTGACGAAATAATCCGGTCAATCAGAGCTACTGGAAAAGCGGCTGGATGTTCGTTGTTCATTTCTTGCGTAAACTCCCAAACATCACTATGCGCGTTCGCTTTTGCTAAAAGTTTGAATTTCGGTTTTGCGATAAGATAAATAACTTCATAGGTTGGCAGAAAATACCCGGCGTTAAAATTGAGGCCGCCTTTCCGCTTCCAAATTATTATTTGACGAACCGGAAAATCGCTTACGATATCTTGACGGTCTTGCAATAAACCACCTTGCACGCGCCATTTGTGATTATAGAAAATCGCGCCATCCTCCGGGATAATTCTCATCATCTCGTTCAAGCAATCTCTCTGCCATTTCACATAATCTTTATGCGGCATACAATCGTCGTGATGAGAGTAGCCGTTTTGCAGGGCGGCGTTTGCCCATTTTCCGCCACGGCCGTCTTTCATCCCGTTCCCGGTAGAGTTTTTGAGATTATAAGGAGGCGAAGTAATCACCAAATGAGCCGCGCCATTGGGTATTTGTTTCATTACATCCACGGCGTCACCGCAGATAATTTTGTTTTTGAAGTCCTTATTTATCATTTTCGGTACCTTTTGGTTAAAATCCGAACTTTTTTGTTACTTTTTAATTATGTGGATAACCTTGTTTGTTTAGGTTATCTTTAGGTATTATAATCTAGGCATGGAAAGGAAGTCAATGTGGATAAATAAGCCCTCAAAACGGCAAGCCGAAATTCTCCAATTCATCACAAAATTTCAAAGAAAAAAGATGTACTCCCCCTCTCTTGGCGAGATAGCCAAGAATTTTAGAGTTTCTATCCCAACAATTCATCAGCATATTTCCTATTTACGAAAGAAGGGATTACTTTCGGCGAATAAAGGCAAAAGGCGTTCAATTCAATTATTGAATGATAAAAAAAAAGAGTTAGTAGAAATACCTCTGTTAGGCATTATCGCTGCCGGACAGCCCATTGAGACAATCGAGGTTCCGGACGAAACCATAACAATAACAAAAGACGAAATAAGCAAGCAGGATAAACATTATGCTCTGCGCGTGCAGGGCAACAGCATGATTGAGGAAGGCATTTTTGACGGCGATATTGTTGTTATTCGCAAGCAAGAATCGGCAGACAACGGGCAAACAGTGGTGGCGATTATTGACGGTGATCAAGCAACGCTCAAAAAACTTTACCGCGAAAAAAATAGGTTTCGGCTTCAACCGGCAAATCCGACCCTCTTCCCAATTTATCGCAATGAGGTGGAAGTCCGCGGCGTTGTCGTAAAAATAATTCGCAATCTTGAATCGCAAACAGATAAATGGCAATCGCATGAAAAATATACCCGCCGGATAGACTACTCGTGGGATTATCGGGGGGAAAATACTAAAACATATACTCACGGCATACACACCTACCCCGCGATGTTTATTCCGCAAGTCGCGCGCAGATTGTTAGAAACTTACAGCAAAGATGGCGACACGATTTGCGATATTTTTTGCGGTTCCGGCACCGCACTCGTGGAAAGCAAAGTTTTAAATAGAAACGCCTACGGCATTGATCTAAACCCGCTGGCGATTTTTCTTGCCAAAGCTAAAACCACGCCCATTAATCCTCAAAAACTGGCAAAAGAATATATCGCTTTGTTAGACAGATTAAAAAACATAAAAGATAACGAGATTAAAAAACCCAGCTTTAAAAATCTTGATTTTTGGTTCAAAGAGAAAGTCATTATCAGGCTGGCAAAACTTAAAAAAGCAATTCAGGAAATTGGAGACAAGGCAATCCGCAATTTTTTAATGGTTGCTTTCAGCGAAACCGTGCGCTACGCCTCAAATACCAAAACCGGCGAGTTTAAGTTAGTCAGAATCAAAGAGGAAAAACTAGAAAAACATGACCCCGATGTTTTTGGCATTTTCCAAAAAAAAGCGGAAGCGAATATCGCCGGGGTGGGCGAATTTTATAAAGAAGCGAAAAGAGGCGCGTGGACAAAAATTATCTTCGGCGATTCATCAAAGGAAAACGGCATAAAAGAGAATTCTATTGATTGTATTATTACCTCGCCGCCTTACGGCGACAGCCGGACAACTGTCGCGTATGGGCAGTTCTCCCGTTTATCTTCGCAATGGGTTGGTATTTTTGACGATCCAAATAAAGCTTCCGGCGTAGATAATGAACTGCTTGGCGGCAGAGCCGTCAAAACCTTATCTCACGCGCTCTCGTCAACTTATCTCAATGACTCGCTGGATAAAATCGCAAGACAAGATGAAAATCGCGCCAAAGATGTTTTGAGTTTTTATATCGGCTTAAACGACTGCCTAAAAAGAGCGCATAAAATACTAAAACCGAAAAAGTATTTTTGCCTTGTTATCGGCAACCGCCTAGTAAAACAAGTCCGCATTCCTACCGATTTTATTATCGTCGAGTTGGCAGAAAAAATCGGATTTACTTGTGAAGACATTTTTGTCCGCAACATTCCAGGCAAGAGAATGCCAATTAAAAACTCCCCAACAAACATTGTCGGCGCGCTGGAGGAAACAATGAACAAAGAAAGTATTGTTGTGTTAAGAAAAAACTAAATAATTTTTCTATGAATTTTAAATAAAAGGGGCAGCGCCTTTTCAGTAAGGCGGAACGCTGAACCGTGGTCATGCGGTTTACCAGCATTTTTGCCGCTATGATACACGCCAAGACGAATATCGTATTTTGAGTGGGCAAGAAACTTGGTTGGATCAATTTCTTTTAGAAGATAAGCGTCCTTATAGTGAAAATATTCATGCCCATGAATTTTCTTTGTTTCCGCGCGAACCAAGATAAGTCCGTTTCCTATTTTTTCTACGGCTTTCTTCCTTAAAAATTCTAAGTCGTAATGTCCTAAAAGCTTTCCTTTTTTAAGAATCAGCAGCTTTCCTTCGCTCTCATCAATCGCAGCCTGAAAACCCATGGCGTTCCTTTTGCCGGCAGTTATGGTTTGATGAAGTATTTTAATCTTGGGAAATTCTTTATCAGGATAACCGAAACGCTTTCGAATTTCAGCGTTAGTAATACCGTCTGGGCTTTTTGTAAATAATGTCATCATTGAAATCGTATTGACTCTTTGAGATTTTAATTCCATCACGCCAAAATCAGGCAAGGCGATATTATTTTCTTTGATGCCAAGATGGTCTTCCAGAGTTTTTCCTATTCCCGTGTTATGTTTGCGGTTAGATTTAATCCATCCTTTTTCAGAGAGTTCTTTTAAAGATTTGGTGATTTGTTTAAGCGTTCGTTTCTGCATATTTTTTTACTTTGATTCAAAATTTATCATTTTCGGAAGCGGGAGGATTCGAACCTCCGAGGGGCTTTTGGCCCCTAACGCATTAGCAGTGCGCTGCTTTAGACCGCTCAGCCACGCTTCCTCAACTTTTGTAATTTAGCATAAAATCTTTAAATTTGCTACAATAACTCTATGGACCCCAAAGAAGACCAAATCGGCAAGGTGCTTATGAGCTGGGAGGCGAACGAGTATTTCCACCACGAAAAAGGCAATGACTGGTATTGGTGGGTGGGGCTTGCGGCGCTGGTTTTGCTGGTGCTTGCTATCTATCAAGGCTCTTTTCTTTTCGGCGTTTTGGTTTTAGTGGGTTGGTTTACTGTAGTGCTCTACGCCGTCCGTCCGCCGCGGACGCTCAAATTCTCGCTCGCCGAGCGCGGAGTGATTGTGGAAAAAACTCTCTACCCCTGGCAGACGCTCAAGTCATTTTGGATTTTTTATAATCCCCCGCTCCACAGGGACTTGTCTTTGGAATCCAAGAAGATGTTCGTTCCGTTCATCAAAGTCCCTTTGGGCAAAATGGAGCCCCAAAAAGTCCGCGAGATTGTAATAAAATTTCTGCCTGAAGTGGAGCAGGAAGAATCTTTGATTGACAATCTCTCTCATTTGGCTAGATTTTAATAGTGTTTGTCCCCATAGCTCAACGGATAGAGTGTGGGTTTGCGGAACCCAAGATCGAGGTTCGATTCCTCGTGGGGACGTAGTCATTAGGGCGTCCAAAAAGTATTTATGACTCCGGATACTAAACTTGAAGAAGTTTTTAAGCAACTGGCGCCGAGGCAGAAAGCGGCGCTGAAAAATTTAGGGCTCAAGACGGTTCGCGACATTTTGTACCATTTCCCCTACCGCTATGAAAATCCTGCGGATTTAAAAAGAATCGGGGAAGTTTTTGAGGGCGAAAAAGTCCGAATCTGGGGGCGCGTCAAAAAAATTGACTTTGAGAAAACCTGGAAGAAAAAACTGAACATCGCCTACGCTACGGTTGAAGACCCGACCGGGCGGATTAAGCTCGTTTGGTTCCGCCAACCCTATATCGCCAAAATGCTCCCGGAAGGGAGTTGCGCCATTTTTTCTGGCAAAGTCGCGATGCGCGGGCGGGAAAAATATATCGCCAACCCACTTTATGATATCGTTCCTTGTAGCGTGATACCGGCTTTTTCACGCGAAGATGCCGCAAAACTCCAGCCACTTTATTCTTCAACGTCCGGCATCTCTTCGCTTTGGATATCAAAAGCGATTTCAAGAATTTTGCTTCAAATCCAAATTCCGGAATTTCTGCCGGAAGAAATAATAAAAAAATACCATCTGCCGGAGCTCGTAAAAGCGCTCCGCTGGGCGCATTTTCCGAAAACGGAGGACCACGCCTCGGCCGCCAAAAAACGCTTCGCGTTTGAAGAAGTCTTTTTGATGCAGCTTTTAAGAATGTCCCAAAAAGAAGAAATCAAAAAAACTTCGGGCATAAAACTATCAAGTATTGAAGCGCTAAAAGACGAATTCATTAAACTATTGCCTTTTGGACTCACAGGAGCGCAAAAAAGGGCGGTTGAGGAAGTTTTAAAGGACTTAAAATCCGGCCACCCGATGAACCGCCTTTTGGAAGGAGACGTGGGCTCCGGTAAAACCGCCGTCGCCGGCTGTGCTGCCTACATTGTCGCCAAAAACGGCATGCAGGCGACTTATATGGCCCCGACGGAGATTTTGGCAAGGCAGCATTTTGAGACATTTTATAAATTGCTCGCGGGGATGGGAATAAAAATCGGGCTTTTGACTTCCTCCATCTCCGAAAAATTCCCGTCAAAGATTAATCCAAAACTCCCAACGCATATTTCCAAAAGCCAGCTTTTGAAATGGGTTCGCGAAGGCGAAATCGACATACTAATAGGAACGCACGCTTTAATAGAAAAAAAGGTTGTTTTCTCCGCCAAAGGCGGATCCGCCTATGGCGGGAAAAAACTTGGCCTCGCCATGGTTGACGAACAGCACAGATTCGGCGTTCTGCAACGCTCACGCCTTTTGAAAAAAACGGAAAAATCGCCGCATTTTCTTACTATGACCGCGACTCCCATCCCCCGCACGCTCGCGCTTACAATCTACGCCGACTTGGACGTTTCTTTAATTGACGAGATGCCAGAGGGCAGAAAGCCGATTGAGACAAAAATCGTCCCGCCCAAAGAAAGAAATCTAGCCTACGAATTTATAAAGGGCAGATTAGCCGAGGGCGACCAGGCGTTTGTGATTTGCCCAAGAATAGAGCCGAAAAACTGGAAGTCGGACTTCCCCTGGAAGTCGGACTTCCTAAGAGCCGAGATGAAATCCGTAAAAGAAGAGCATAAAAAATTAAAAGAGAAAATTTTTCCGGAATTCAACATTGGTATTATGCACGGCAAGCTGACTCCGAAAGAAAAAGAGGAAACCATGCGCCGGTTCAGGGAAGGGAAAACGCATGTTTTGGTTTCCACTTCGGTGGTTGAAGTGGGAGTGGACGTGCCAAACGCCACAATAATGCTCATTGAAGGCGCGGAGAGGTTCGGTTTGGCACAGTTGCATCAATTCAGAGGCCGTGTCGGCCGGAGCGAGAAAAAATCCTACTGCTTTATTTTGGCTGGGAGTTATTCGGCCGGTATTTTCAGGCGCCTCAAGGCGCTTACCACCGCCAAAACCGGATTTGAGCTCGCAGAATACGACTTGGAATTCCGCGGAGCCGGCGAGCTTACAGGGCATCATCAATGGGGCATCTCCGACATCGGCATGGAGGCCTTGCGCAATTTAAAAATGGTGGAAGCCGCCCGTCTTGAAGCGCGCGCCATAATTGAATCAGCATTGCTTTTAAAGTATCCATTGCTCAATGAAAAAGTCAAAATCCTGCAAAAAGAGCCGTTACATTTTGAATAAAATAAAAAGTAACCACGACGCATTATAACCGAATACGACACTTTTAGCTTCTATGATAACGCAGTAAGATAAAATGCCAGCGTTTTTCCATAAATCAATAAACTCTTCCGGCAACTTATACGGATAAGCCCAAACGCTTTTTTGCAATTGCATAAATCCAAAAGCAGCAAGCTCTTTGCGCAGCAGATCCCTCTTCCCTCTCATTTTTTCAGGCACATCAAAAATTATTATCCGCTTTACCTTCGTCGGTTAGCTCAAAAATAATCCGCTTGCCTCGGCGTTCTCCAAAGATTAGATTGCGTTTTCTCAATCGTTCTGTTGCCTTTCTAAGTTTTGTATCCACAACTTTGCTGCCAAATAAAATATCTAAAGAAACATTACCGGCTTTGGTTCATAAGTTATGACTCTTCGCATATATGCGACATTTTATCACGATCGTTCAAAAGTGTCGACTATCTCATTAGCTAATAGCAGTAAAATAAGAAATGCTCCAATTGGAGCATTTGCATTTTGAATAAATGACAAAACCACAATAATGTGATAGACTTTTAAACAGAAGGAGGTGCGCCATGTCAATTTTGTTGCTTGAAAAAAATGTGGGGCTCCGCAACTTGATGCGGGGACTAATCGAGGATAGAGCGGAGGGAATTTTCGTCGAGGAGGGCGAAAAACCTTCAGAAGTCGGGGGCATCTTGAATAAAATCTACGCCTACCGCTTAGTCATTATGAGTTGGGAGGATTTCGGCCGAACAACGCTGGACGCAATCCTAAATAAGTCCCGAGATCTCCGTCTCGCCCCTCAAATTTGGGTGCTGACAGAAGACGACACGCGGATAATCCATCGCGAAGCATTTGAGGCTAATCTAATCTTAAGTAAGAAAGAGCACTTCAGCCCGGAGGTTCTCAAGGCACTTGCCAAGCGTTGTTACGAAAACGAGGAAGAAAAAATGCGCAGCCTGGGCTGATGACGGTTTCTTGATTAGCGCTTCTGAAATATACCGACAGCCGAGATTGAAAAGCGTCTCGGTTTTTTTATTTCCTATGTTTCGGCGTAATCCAAAATCCCATGTATTTTCCGAGCATAAGCCGCGTCTGCGCGTCCAGCGCGGGAATCGCGCCGAAGGCGATTATTGTAAACGGCACCAAAATCCATTGAAGAACCATTGATGCTGTGCGCAATCTGCCGTAATGCGGCGGGCGCGGAGGGAGAAGCTGCATTGAAATTATGGCGGAGGCGACAAGCCCAACCATCGCGAAAGTCATAATTGTGCGCGTGATTGTCGGGAGATTGTAAGCCAAAACCATTGTATTAAATTCTCTTCCCCCCAAAAGCACCGGGAGCCACCCCAGAGCGAAAAGCAAAAGCGCGTTGGTAGACCAGGACCAGTATCCCTCAATCATATTAAATGTATAGTAAAGCTTAGTGCGGAGAGGAATTTTTTTATTTTTTAAAAATCCGAAAACCGTGTAAGGAAAATTTTCCACGCCCCACGCCCAGCGCCTCTGCTGGCGATAAACATTTTTTACGGTGCGCCAAAAAGTCGGCGCCAAATTCGCGTCCATGGAAACGGGATAAGAAAGCGGGATGGATTCGTATTGACCGTCATAGAAAAGAAGCGAATTCCAAAAAATCCGCGAATCTTCGGATACGATATTTGTCTGCCAAAAATCCAAATCAGCCAAAGCTTTAAAGCTCATGGAATGCGAAGAAAAAGTAGTCAGCCGCTCCGGACGCTCCTGCTGCATCATCTGCCAGAAAGTGCCGGAGGTCGCCACCACGCGGGATAACGCCGGCGCGCTCCAAATGTTATTATTGAAAACCGGAACGGGCTGATAGGAAGCCCTTACCGGATTTTTTGCGGTAAGAAAATGCCAGGCAAGGCACTCAAAATACCGCGGGTAAATCTGCGTGTCTACGTCAAAAGAAGATACGATTATATTTTCGTAAGGAATTCTTCGCGGGTCTATAAAAATCTTTTTTGCCTCCCTCGCCGCCCAAGTTTCGTTGCCGCCTTTCCCAGGGATCTCGCCCTCCAAGCCCGTAGGATGCATGGTTGAGAAAATATTGGGCAGTGCAGGGCCGAAATCCGCCAAAATTTTCTCCGCCACTGCCCTGCCGTGCTCGCCATACCGCTCCTCATAAGAGAGCGCGACTATCATCCTCTCTTTTGGCCAAGCGCTTTTTAAAATTGCCTCAACCGAGCTTTTTACAACTTCGCGGGATTCGTTGGCCATCGGGAAAATAACCAAATGCCAAAGATGTTCCCAGTGAAAGCGGGTGAGCCGTTCCGCCCAATCCGTATCAAGGTGTATTTTCATTCTCCTGGCGTTTGCCCGCAGATGCAGCGACAAAAAAACGGTTTTTATGAGCCAGTAAAGATCAAAAATAATTATAAAAAAGGCGGCGTAGACCGGAATAAAATAAGAAGCCAAAAACATCCCCGAAAGCGTCCCCCAAGCCAAAGCCCCCGGAAAGATTTCCAGCGCCCTATAAATCAATCTGTCCTTTCCCCGCAATTCCGGCGAGAACGCTATTTTCAGATATTTTTTGTCCGTCATTTATATAACCATATCAAAATAAAAGGAGTATTATAAGTACAAGCGCTATGGAGAAAATAAGGGAAAAAGAGGACGAGATTCTGGTAAAAAAGGCCCAGGAGAGCCCCGAGGCTTATGAGGCGCTTTACAAAAAATACGGCAAGCGCGTCTATAATTATTTCTGGTACCGCGCCGGGCGGATAAAAGAAGTAGCCGAGGATCTGGCGCAGGAAACTTTTATAAAAGCGTTCCAAAAACTCCCGAAATTCCGTCTGCGCGCCTATTCCTATTTTTCTTATCTTCTCGCCATCGCTCACAACACGCTCGTAAAATATTACAAAAAACCGAAAACCGTTTCTTTGGAAGAGCTGGGAAATATCGCCGAAGAAAGCGCCATGGACAAATTTAAAAAAGGGGAAGCGGCCGAACTTCTTTGGCGAGCCATAGAAAAATTACCCGAAACGGAAAAAAATATCATGCTCCTCAAATACCGCGAAGGGCGCTCGGTGAAAGAAATTGCGGAAATCACCCAAAAAAGCGCAAACGCCGTAAAACTGGTTTTGTCCCGCGCGCGGAAAAAACTCGCCGCCCTGCCGGAGCTTAAACCCTGACACCTTTTCGCCCGCTGGGGGTTATATACAATGAAGGCCTACAAATTAACAATTTAATACGAACCGCAAAATAAAAAGCGTCTAACCGGACACTTTACCAGGTGAGATTCGCATCTCTCTCGCCTAAGGGGATAACTGGCCTGTCGGCTTAAGCATCCTTCAAGGCAAAAAACAAACGCACAAACCCTCCAATTTTCATACACCCATCGGAGGGTTTTTGAGTTTTCGCTAAATCTTTATTTACTATTGATAGCAAACCTGATTTGTCATATTCCAAAGCAAGATCGGCAACAAAAAAGAATTGATTGCTTCGCTTGATGAATATTTATCAATCGTTTCCGTGTATTTATCCCAACTATCTTTTTGAGCTTCCACTACGGACCTTCCTTTGATTAAAGATAGGCCGACTTGATTTGAACACCCAAGAATTGGAGCGGCCAATTTATCTTCAAGCGGCTTGTTGAGAGAATCTTTGTCTATCAGAAACATAAATGGCTGAAGGTAGCCGATAAAACCCCTTGCGCCGTTTTTCATTATTTCTTTACCCAATACAGCACCTGCATCGCACGCTCTCACAAATATTACTTTACCATTCAAAAGGTTAGTTCCGTTTCCAGCAGAAAGAATGATTTTATTGTCTTGACCAGCGACTGCTTCTTGGTTTCCGTGTCCGTTCAATATAACAATATCAATTGGTTGTTTATCCAAGTAGCTATGCAATTTCTTCCTGCTAGCTTTGTCCCTACCTAAATCTATTACCCTGACACCCCTCTTTTTTGCTTCATCAATTAAAAGACCTGCCCAATAGAACAGGTAATGCGTTGCTCTATCGTGTCGTGGTCTAGTTATCAGCAGGAGCATTTTGTAAATCTTGAGTAGGTAATTTACCAAGCGATCGCAAATAAGCCAGTTGCATCTCTATCATTTTCTTGCCGATGTCATCTTGTTTTTTGACTCTTTCTATTAGCTCACCAATAGAAAAACTGCCCTCGTTTCCTACAGACATTTCGACATTCGGGGGAATGGTTTCTAACCTTGCTATCACGAGGTTTATTATATCCCCAGAAATAATTTGAGTGCCGTGTTTTTCTTCCATGATTATTTTTGTTTATCTTCTAAAGGAATAAATCTCAACTCAACGAGTTTTTGTAAAATTATTTTCCCAAGTTCAGTGTTTTCTTTTATTTCTTTGTAGGCGACTTCCCAAGTTATCGTGCCTCGTTCCGGCAACTCTAAAACAACCTCGCGGCGAATACCGATAGGCAAATTGGCGTAAAATCTAAAAAAAGAGTCCCTGTGCATTATAGATTGATTATAACTTTATTAACTAAAACTTACTATAGCGTGTGGATAGTGGAATTATACAACTCCGCTCGAACGCATTTTGTTTGAAATTCTATAAATTCTGGTGCATTTATTTTTATATGTTGTTTAGCAATATTTCTTAAATCCCTGCCTTTTGACTTCGCCTATAATTGGCTGTAAAAATTCCTCCACGCTTTTTTGAGAATTGAGATAATTATTTTCCTCTATTAAAAGGCAAGTGTAAATGAGGATTGGCAAACTGTATTTATCAATTACGCTCATTTCGCTCTCAATCTCTACTCTGATACTTTCTTTAATTTTATCTTTTCGCTCATGCATTTTTCGCATAAACCCTGTTCGCTCTGGATAGCGATGATCTAGTAGAGCCATAAAAACTTGCTCATCGGAATATTCAGGCTCCATCTGCTTCCACGCGACATATTGAGTTATTACACGATTCAAGGTTGCCCGCCAATTTCCAAACATAAAAGTGAAAAGGCGAAAAAGTATATATAGACCTATGATTGTAAATAAAATTATCCACCACATATTTTTATCCAATTAGTTCATCAACGCTAACCTCAAGAGTTTTCGCAATTTTATCATACAACACTTCAACAACATACAAAATCAAACATATTTTATGCGTGTGCCAGGATTCGAACCTGGAACCGCGGAGGTATAAGCTCCGTGCTCTACCGTTGAGCTACACACGCGGAAAAACTAAGCCACTCCGTGGGCGCGGATGAATTTGGCGAACTCGTCCCTCTCCACGGTTTCCTCTTTAATTAATTTCTGCGCCAAAGCGTCCAAAGATTTTTTGTGGCGGGTTAAAATGTCTTTGGCGCGCTTTAAAGCGTTTTTCATAAAACGCGAAACCTCGCCGTCTATCAAAGTCGCCAAGGTTTCGGAAAAATCCCTTTCAGCTGAAAAATCCTTGCCCAAAAAAACGTAATCCTCCCGACCGCCGAAAGCCAATGGGCCCACTTTTTCAGACATGCCGTATTTTGTGACCAAGGCGCGCGCCAAATCCGTGGCTTTTTTAAGGTCGTCCGAAGCGCCAGTGGTAAGCTCGCCGAAAGAAACCAATTCCGCCGCGTAGCCGCCTAAAGAAACCGCGAGCTCCGAAAGAAAATGCGTTTTGGAATAAAGATGCCGGTCCTCCGTCGGGAGTTTTAAAGTAAATCCTGCCGCTCGGCCTCGGGAGATTATGGAAATTTTATGAACCGGGTCGGTTTCCGGCAAAGCCGCGGCAACCAATGCGTGCCCCGCCTCGTGGTAAGCGGAAATTTTCTTCTCCGCGTCCGAAAGAATGTGGCTCTTTCTTTCCGGCCCCAATAAAACTTTTTCTATTGAATTGATTAAATCCATCTGCGTCACCTGTTTTCTATTTTCACGGGCGGCCAAAATCGCGGATTCGTTCACCAAATTTGCCAAATCGGCGCCGGAAAAACCCGGAGTGCGTTCGGCGATTCTTCTTAAATTAACGCTATCATCCACCGGTTTTGTCTTTGAATGGATTTTTAAAATATCCTCCCTGTCGTTGATGTCCGGCAAATCCAAAATCACTCTGCGATCAAAGCGCCCCGGCCTTAAAAGCGCCGGATCTAAAACATCAGGCCGGTTGGTTGCCGCCATAACGATTACCGATTCGTTTGTTTCAAAGCCGTCCAATTCAACCAAAATCTGGTTTAGGGTTTGCTCCCTTTCGTCATGTCCCCCTCCCAGCCCAGCTCCCCGATGCCTGCCGACGGCGTCAATTTCGTCAATAAAAATAATCGCGGGCGCGGATTTTTTCGCCATCTTAAAAAGGTCTCTGACTCGCGAGGCCCCCACGCCCACGAACATCTCAACAAACTCCGAAGCGGACATGTGGAAAAACGGCACCCCCGCTTCTCCGGCAACGGCTTTAGCCAACATGGTTTTGCCCGTTCCGGGCGCGCCCATGAGAAGCACGCCTCTGGGAATCCGCGCGCCGATGTCTATGAATTTTTTGGGTGACTTCAAAAAATCAACTATCTCAACAAGCTCCTCCTTCGCCTCTTTGGCGCCTGCGACGTCTTTGAACAAAACCCGCTCTTTTAAATTATTGGGTTGGATTACCCGTGCGCGCGACTGCCCGAAAGTGAACGCCTGGATGTTCGCACGTTGAACTTGGCGCGCGGTCATCCAGAAAAAAGCCACAATCAAAAGAAATGGCAGAATGAAAGGCAAAAGGACTCCCAGCCAGTAAAGAAGCCCGCTGGGGTTTTGGACGTCAATTGAAACATCGCGGAGTTTCTCCTCCGAGACGCCGTAGTTTTTGAATGTCTCCGAAAGAGCGGCCTCGCTTTCCTTTTTTGAGCGGAGTTCGGAGTTGTCTTTTAAGGTTATGTCCAAATCTGAATCCTTGACGACGATTTTCGCGACCTCGCCGGCGTTGATTTTCCCCACCAGCTCGGAGAGGGAAATTTCTTTAACCTCGCGGAACATTCCGGCAAAAGAGGTATACAAAAACGCCAAAAGCATCAGTATCAAAAGCGCCCCGACAATGTTTTTTGATAAGAGTTGCATGAAAGTTATTTTACGGCAATTTTTAAATAATTTAAAATTATTTAATTAAATTTTCCAACGTGGACTTAAGCGGCTTTAAATCCTCTTGAGCAGTCTTCCAAACTGCGTTGACGTCAATACTGAAATAATCGTGAATAAGCTTGTCTCGCATTCCCGTCATATATTTCCAAGGTATTGCTGGACTAGAAGTTTTAAATTCTTCAGAAATATTTTTTGCCGCTTCTCCAATGATCTCTAGCTCCCGAACAACACCGTCTTGTAAAAGCTTGTCGCCCAAAAATTCCTCGTAAGTCTTTCCGCTCACAAACGATTCAATGTTGGAAACAGATTCGAGAATATGTTCAACATACACTTTGTCTTTATCTCCCGTCATATATCATTTTTAAATCGCGCCTGACAAAAGGTTCTACTAAATGATTGAGAAACTTTTTTGTAACCACATCCACCTTAACATTAAGCGCTTCGGAAAGCTCACGCTCCAATGCAACCAGTTCAAACAGACTTAATGTCACATCGTAGTCTATCAAAATATCCAAGTCGCTGCCTTTGTCGGCTTCGCCTCTAGCATACGAACCAAAAATACCTGCGGATTTCACGCCGTATTTTTTCATTATTGGCTCTATTTTTTTTTCTATCTGTTTTAGATCCATGTTTAAAATTATAGCAAAAAGTTGGAATTACGCAATGCCAAAAGCATAAGTATCAAAAGCGCCCCGATTACATTTTTAGATAAGAGTTGCATAGATAATATTTTAGTACAAAAATATTAAAAGTCAAAGGCCCCCGTCTCGTTTGAGATCGGGGGCCGAAAGCGTAAAAGCTTTCTAACCGCAAAAGCGGCTAAGACTCGGAATCGGCTGGGCGAGAGACGGTGGGAGCCTGCTTCTTTTTCTTCAGGACATTGCGAATGCGTGTGTTCGCATTCGCAAGGTCTCTCAAGCTCCTGCAAAGCGCCACGCCCTGCTCGTCTCCCTGTGCCCCCCAATACCAATGATCGCAATATTGGCGGTCGTGGTCCGGGCAATCCCTGACCGTCCAGGAAACAGCGGATTCGTTGAAGGCATGATGTTCTTTGGCCCACCTGTTAAGCTGCTCCTGTGGAACGCGCTCCATCCACCTGTCCTCCTCCACAAATCGGTAGAGATGCCTTGCATAACCTTCTTTGAGCTCGCTTAAGGCCTTATCGCTGACCTCTCCGCCAGCTTTGAGCTGGCTAAGCGCCTCATTGCCTTTTTTGACCAGCGCCTTAACCTCTTCGTAGACCCTGCGGAACTTCAGAAGCTTCGCCGCGAAGGGGTTTTTCTTGTCTTCCTCGCCAGCTTTTTGCATCATCTCTTTCAACTGCGCAGCCGCGGCGCGCAGCTTAGTGATTGGCGGCGTGTCCTCAAAGATATCAAGCGCCTTGTTGTCTTCCGTCATTTTCCTGACGCGGGTTTCCACCTGCGCGAGTTTCTCGGCGGCCACGCGGTAAACATCCTCCCCTTTGGCGATCGCCTCCATTTGCTTGGCGACGTCCTCAACGAACGCGGCATTGGCACGCTCGATGGCATCATCGTCCAAACCTTTCATTAGGGCTTCCACGTCGCTCACATCCGGACCGCCGTTTCGCTTTACCAGCTTTCCGATATCTTGCAGACCCACAGTAGGCTTCTTACTATTTTTCATACCCAGCTCCTTTTTGGCCTATCGGCCGGTTTTTGGGCGCGAAACGCCCGCCGCTGAAACGAAAAATTTGACTACGCTGCCGCTTACACAACCGGACTCTCCGCCAGCAGGCGGATTGGTCTAAAATCGCCTCCTTTCCGAGTTTATATTTGGTTGTAAATCCTAGCCCATTATAGTCTAAAATAAATACTTTGTCAATAGGGCACTATTGACTTTTAATTTGTTTGGGTGTATAATGACGGCAGAGTCGGATAGGCTCAAAATTAATAAAGGAGGTGGCCAATGGCCATTGCGGAAAGAATAAGGGTGATTGTGAGATGGTTCAACTCCAGAAGGTGTTATGGTTTGGGCGACGGGACTGATGGAAAAGTTTACATTCTCCACTTTTCCCAAATCGCGATGCCCGGGTGCGGTTTCAGAGTCCTGGATCCCGGCGAGGAAGTTGAGATCGCGCCGGTGCCCTCAGAGGACCCTGCTAAGGGGCCGAAGGCGGAAGATATTAGGAGAATCACCAAGAAGCTCAAGCCTCTTACCAGTAAAGCGCCCGAGTATCGTTTTGAAAAAACACGATGCTTTCTGGAGTTGGCTGTAGGCTGGACTAACAGCATAGTGTTCCCGAATCCGCTGGGCAGCTGCGACAGGGATTACACCTCCGGCAACGTTGAGGCATTCTACCTCGGTGCGCCGGGGTATTATAGAGAGCTTCCACCGCTCTCCGTTGAACTTCCAAAAACTATGGTTTCCGGAAACACGGCCATAGTTGGAGTGAATGAAGACGGAGGGGTGTTGCCGAGGCGGTTTCTCTATGACTTCCGCCCCGGGCATTTTGTCCTTGCAGTTACGATGGAGGACAGGAAGGTCAGCGCGGAGGCAAAACAGATCAGCTTTCGCGCGCAAAACAGCACAAACTCCATCCACCCGCAAGACCACGGCGTCTGGGTTGTCGCGGACACCGTGTTCAAAAATGTCTTCAAGGGCCTGCCGGACACGGAGAACGAATATGAGCTCAAAATGGCAATCCGGAATCTGATTCCGGACCCCGAAAACTTCGAAGCAAAGAGGGCAAACACAAGCATGAAGGTTTTCGGTAAAGCCATCGCGAGATGCATTTTAGAGCTCAAGCCGGACCCTGTTGTATCTCAAGCCCAATCCGCCACCGCCTAATCCAACCACTTCCGCAATCCGCCTACCGGCGGACGGAAAATAAAAAAGGGGAACGCATCGTCGTTCCCCTTTTGCTTCTTTAGATACTCTTTCTAGATGCCCCAAGTCGGGCTCAATGTTTTGGCACGCGCCTGCTCTTCTTCCCCTTTGGGGTAGGCGGAGTAAGCCAGAATTGTGCCTTCTTGAACTATTTTTTTATCAATCACATGCCTCCAAGTAAATGGGAATAGATGGGTTAGCTTGTCGCAGTCTTTGAGACAGGCGAGCCCCATATGAAAAATTCCTGTTCCGGTTTTCCAGTCAAAATAGCGAACTTCTCCCGTTCCTCTTAGCATAAAACTTCTCCTCCTTCCGAAAGTCTAATCCTATTATACTCCTTTCATTTTATTTGTCAAACAATATTTTTTATGTTTAGATAAAACTCATGGCGGAAAATATTAATGAAATTAAAATCGGAAGCGCGGCATACCCGGAGGCGCTTAAGGAAATTCCTTTTCCGCCCAAAAAAATTTCTCTTTGGTCGTCCAACGGCCAACTTCCAACCTCCAACTTCTATATTTCCATAGTCGGCACGCGGCGCTCGTCTGCTTATGGAGAAGAAATCTTAAGAAAAATAATCGCAGGTCTTGCGCCTTACGGCTTCGCGACCGTTAGCGGGATGGCAACGGGGATTGACACAATAGTAGCCAAAGCAAGTTTGGAAAATAAAATACAGACGATTGCTGTTTTGGGCTCCGGGCTTTCCAAAGAAGCGTTTTACCCGCCAAAAAACTGGACGCTTGCCGAGAAAATCGTGGAGGCCGGCGGCGCGGTTCTCTCCGAATACGAGCGCGACATGAAGGCGACGCTATGGAGCTTCCCGCAAAGAAACCGGATTATCTCCGGCCTTTCCCCCGCTACGCTGGTTGTGGAAGCGCCGGAGAAAAGCGGCGCTTTGATAACCGCTAAATTCGCGCTGGACCAAAACCGCGATGTTCTTGCCATCCCCGGCTCGGCTTTTTCCGCAAACTCCGCCGGCACCAATCGGCTCATCAAACAAGGCGCCGCGCTTGTAGAATCGGCGGAGGATGTTCTGCGCGCCTACGGCATTGACTTGGCGGTTAAACCGCCAAGTGGCGGTTTAACCGCTCTAGCAGATTTATCGCCAGAAGAAAAAATAATTTTTGAACTTATGGCAGAGCCAGCGGACATTGACACGCTGATAAGAAAGAGTAAAATGCCCTCTCATGCCGCGCAGTCCGTAATCGGCCTTTTGGAAATCCGTGGTATTATTAAAAAAATCGGCAACGAATACATAAAAATATTTAAATGAAATTAGTAATTGTTGAATCTCCGACGAAGGCAAAGACAATTTCCCAATTTCTTGGGAAAAATTTTGTAATTGAATCAAGCTACGGGCATGTGCGGGACTTGCCCAAATCGCAGCTCGGCGTGGACGTGGAAAATAATTTCCAGCCGAAATATATCGTCCCCTTAAAAGCCAAGAAAAACGTAAGCGCCTTAAAGAAAAAAGCCGCAGAAGCGGAAAAGATAATCCTCGCGACCGATGAAGACCGCGAAGGCGAGGCCATCGCCTGGCATCTCGCACAAGTGCTCGAATTTAATACAAATCAACATGAAAGGATTGTTTTTCACGAAATAACGAAAAAAGCGATAGAAGAAGCGCTGAAAAATCCGCGCGACATAGACATGCACATGGTCAACGCCCAGCAGGCGCGGCGGATTTTGGACCGGCTGGTGGGATACAAACTCTCCCCGTTTTTGTGGCAAAAAGTGGCCCGCGGGCTTTCGGCGGGAAGAGTGCAGTCGGTCGCCGTGCGCTTGATAGTTGAGCGCGAAGCCGAGATTGAATCTTTTAAAAAAGAGGAATATTGGACGATTGAGGGCGTTTTTAAAAAAGACGGCCAAAGCTTTTCTGCCCAGCTTTATAAAATAAACGAGAGGGTTTTAGAGAAATTTGACATAAAAAACGAGTCAGGAGCGAAAAAAATTCTGGAAAACCTGAAAGGGAAAAATGCAGTGGTTTCAAGCGTTGAAAAATCCGCGCAGGAACGCCACGCTCCCCCGCCATTTACCACCTCAACTCTGCAGCAAGCGGCTTTCCAGCGGCTCCGAATGTCCGCGAAAGAGACTATGCGCAACGCCCAGCGACTCTATGAAGAGGGCTACATAACTTACATGCGCACGGATTCGCTGAATCTTTCGGAGGAATCGCTTTTGGGAGCCGCGGGCTGGATTAAAGGAAACCTGGGAGAAAAATATTTATTGCCAAAGCCGAGGACTTTTAAAACCAAATCAAAATCCGCCCAGGAAGCGCACGAAGCCATCCGCCCCACTGACCCTTCCCGTGCGCCGGAAAAGTTGAAAAAATCCACTGACCCGCGAGAAACAAGATTATACGAACTTATCTGGCGGAGATTTATTGCCTCCCAGCTCCCCAGCGCGATTTTGGAAAACACAAAAGCCGACATCGGAGTTGACGGCCACACCTTCCGCGCCAACGGCGCCCGCCTTGTTTTTGACGGATTTTTAAAAATCTACCAGATGAAGTTTTCGGAAAACATCCTGCCGGAGCTTTCCGCCAGAGGCGGATCCGCCTCTGGCGGAAAAGAGAATCTGAATGTTGAATCAATCGCGCCGCTCCAGCATTTTACCGAGCCGCCGCCAAGATACAATGAAGCGAGTCTGGTGAAAGTGCTGGAGAAAAACGGCATAGGGCGCCCCTCAACCTACGCGCCCACGATTTCAACAATCCAAGAAAGGGGCTACGTGGAAAAAGATGAGCAGAGGCGGCTCCGCTCGACCGAAACCGGAAAAATTGTAAACGCAATGCTGGTTGAACATTTCCCGGAAATCGTGGATGTCGGCTTTACGGCGAAAATGGAAAGAGACCTGGACGAGATTGCGGAAGGGCGCAGAGAATGGCCTCCGGTCATCCGCGAATTTTACGAGCCGTTTTCAAAACACCTTGAAACAAAATATGAAAGCGTGGATTCCCAGAAAATTGAGGAAAAAACGGACGAGAGCTGTCCGAATTGCGGCAAGCCCATGGTCATAAAACGCGGGAGGTTCGGAAGATTTATGGCATGCTCCGGTTTCCCGGAATGCAAAACGACAAAAAAACTGCCGGAGGCCTCGCTAAACGTCAAATGCCCGAAATGTCTTGAGGGCGACGTCGTCCGCCGGCGCGGCAAGAAAAACGGGCGCTACTTCTTCGGCTGCTCTAAGTGGCCCGATTGCGATTTCGTTTCCCGGACACTACCCGGCGGCGAAAAGAAAGAGTAGAGTAAGAGTGCAATGGAGTGGGAGGAATACGAAAAAAAACTGCGCGGGCTGGGATATAAAAATGATGCCATCATCGTTATTAAATCCGCTTTCGCTTACGCCGCGAAAATACACGCCGATGAGAAGCGCGCTTCCGGCGATCCTTATATTACCCATCCCATTGCCGTATCTTTAAACGTTGCCAAAATTAAAATGGACGCCCCGACCGTCGCCGCCGCGCTTCTGCACGACGTCGTTGAAAATAAAGGGATAAAGCCGGAAGAGCTAAAAAAGCAATTTGGAGAAGAAATTGCTTTTTTAGTCGACGCACTGACAAAAGCCGAGCGCGTGCAATATAGAGGAGTTGAGCGCGCAGTGGAATCTTTGCGCAAAATGTTTTTGGCGCTAGCCCAAGACATACGGGTGGTCATAATCAAGCTTATGGACCGGCTCCACAACATGGAAACGCTCAAGTTCCTCCCTTTGGAGAAACAGCGTCGCATCGCCATGGAAACTTTGGAGCTTTACGCCCCGCTTGCGGACCGCTTGGGCATCTGGGAAGTGAAGGCCAGGTTGGAAGATTTGGCTTTTCCTTACGTTTATCCGGAAGAATACGAATGGCTGATGTCTCAAATTAAAAATAGGCGGGAAGAAGACGAAAAATATCTTGAAAGATTGAAGCCCACCGTGGAAGCGGAGCTCAAAAAAGAGAACGTAAACGCCGTGCGCGTCACCTGCCGGGCGAAGCATTTCTACAGCATCTGGAAAAAACTCATAAAACACGAAATGAACTTTGACAGAATTTTGGACTTGGTTTCAATGAGGATAATTTTGCGAAACAGCGAAGATTGCTACCGGGCGCTTGGAATAATACATAAGCTTTGGAGACCGATGCCCGGGAGAATTAAAGATTACATCGCGCTCCCAAAATCCAACGGCTACCGGAGCATCCACACCACGGTTTTCGGGCCGGAAGAAAAAAAAATTGACATCCAGATAAGAACCGCAGAGATGGACGATGAAGCGGAGCACGGCATCGCCGCGCACTGGTTTTACGAAGAGCAGGGCAAAAAATCGGTCACGAAAAAATTGGAAAATAAAAGATTTTTCTGGGTCAGCCAGCTGCAGGAATGGCAAAAAGCGCATGCCAATGCACCGTCGGCCGAAGCGCTCGCGGCTCTCAAAATTGATTTTTTCAAAGACAGGATGTTCGTTTTCACTCCGAAAGGCGACGTTGCGGACCTCCCGGAAGGAGCTACGCCGGTGGATTTCGCCTACCATATCCATTCTGAAGTCGGCGACCATATGTCGGGGGCGAAAGTGAACGGCAAACTGGTCCATTTTTCGCACCAGCTCAAATCCGGCGACCGGGTGGAAATTCTCACCCAAAAAAATAAAAGGCCGACTTCCGACTGGCTGGAATTCGCCAAAACGTCAATGGCCAAGCATCATGTAAGGTCCGCCTTAAGACGGCTGGGCATACTGAAACCGATGAGAAAAAAATTGCCGCTTCTGGAAGCGGTTGTCACCGCCAAAGACCGGCTGGGGCTGTTGAAAGATTTGTCTGCGGCCTTCGCGCGGCTAGGCATCAATATAGTCGGAGTGAAAATTGACCCAAAAAATAAAGCGTATCCTAAAACGCTGTTTCATTTTCACCCCAAAGCAGGCATGCCGAATTCCAGACTCCTCACCGCGCTCCGGCAAATCAAGGGCGTTGAAGACGCAGTGATTAAAGAAGTCAAATAAAAGAAGCTGGCGCGGGAACTATTTTGTCAGATATTGATTTAAGCTCCTCCTCCGAGAAAAATTCTATGTAAATTTTGCCCTTAGGCCCGCGCTTTTCTATATGCACCCTCGTGCCCAAAGCGCTTTCCATCCTCTCCTGAAGCGCTCTTGTTTCCGGGTCCAAAAAAGCGCGGGCCTTCTCGCGCGCAATATTGCGCGCGGCCCGCTCGGCTTCGCGCACGGACAAACTGCTTGTCAAAATATTCTGATAAAGCTGGTTTTGGTCGTCCGGATGGCCGGAGAGCATAAGAAGGGGCCTGGTGTGCCCTTCGGTGATTTTGCCAGACGCGACCGCCTGCTGCATTTCCTCCGGCAAATTAAGAAGCCGCAAAGTGTTGGCGACAACCTCCCTGCTTTTGCCGATTCTCTCCGCCACATCGGCCTGCCGCAGGCCGAATTGTTCAATAAGCCGCTTGAAGGCGCGCGCTTTTTCTATCGGGTTTAAATCCGCGCGCTGGAGATTTTCCACCAAAGCAAGCTCAAGTTTAACTTTGTCCGAAGTATCATCCCGTATGATCGCCGGGATTTGCGGGAGGCCGATAATCCTCGCGGCGCGCAGCCGCCGCTCGCCTGCGAGAAGCTCGTATTCAACGGAAAGGGCTTGTCCCGCTCCCTCTCCGCTTAATTCCTTTCTGATAACAACGATTGGCTGCAAAACGCCGTACTCGCGGATTGACTCGGCAAGTTCCTTAAGTGAATTCTCGTCAAACTCCCGCCTCGGCTGGAGAGGATTGGGTTTGATTTTATCCAGCTCTATCCAAAAAACGGATTCTTTAACTTTTGCCGGCTGATTGATTTTTTCGTCCATTATGTTTAAAATAACAAAACAAAGAAATTTGTAAATACGCGCGCCTAGGTGGCGGAATCGGTATACGCGAAGGTCTCAAAAACCTTTGGGCGCAAGCCCTTGGGAGTTCGAGTCTCCCCCTAGGCATTTGGAAAAGAGATTAAGCAAAAATAAAAAATTAAAAGCATACGTTGTAGGCTTGTCTCTCGGCGACGGCAATCTTTCAAATCCCAATGGACGGGCAGTGAGATTACGTATAACCTGCGACAAAAAATATCCAAACCTTATACAGAATATTTACAGTACGTTTCTATCCCCCATTGGATAAAGCTGGGCTTTTTATATTTTGGCTATTTGGCTATTTACAAATTCGTGCGAATTAGCCGATGGCGAAAACTATTTCATTGACCTAAGCTTTTTTGAAATCAAATTTACAACGAGAGCTGCCAAAACCCCTACTGCTGCGCCGCCTAAAATATCCGAAGGCCAGTGGAGTCCGGCCAAAACGCGGCCCACTCCGACTAAAATCGCTCCCGCGAAAAATAACGCGCCCCAACGGCGGTTGTATAAAAATACCGTCATCGCGAGCGCGAATAAAAACGCGGCGTGCCCGGACGGAAACGAGCCGCCTGTTTCGCGTGAAATCAAAGGAATAAAATCTCCTGATTCAAAAGGGCGCGGGCGGTTGTAAAAATAACGTATAAGGTCTGTAATCCCGAAGCGCGCAACCGCGCCCGACAAAAACGCCTCAATTACCATTATCGTGGAACCATTCGCGCGAATTAGAGATGCTGCCAACCCCAATCCAAGCACCCAGCCGAGATATTTTGCGAGAAAAATGATAAGCAGATCAATCATTTTGAAAGCTCCACCAGATTTCTGAATAACATCGCAACTGTAACCGGGCCGACCCCGCCCGGAACCGGCGAGAAAAGCGCGGCCTTGTCTGCAACAGCGAGATCAAAGTCCCCGACCAGCTTGCCCGCAGCTTCTGAAGTCCCGCAGTCAATCGCGACCACTCCGTCTTTCACCATCGCCGCGGTTATCAATTTCGGTTTCCCCGCTCCGGAAATTATTATATCCGCGTCCATCGTATGCAACGCCGGGTCAGCGGTATTTTCGTCAATCACGGTTACGGCCGCGCCCTGATTGATTAGCCAAGCCGCAACCGGCTTGCCCACCAACCGCCCCGCGCCGATTACGGCAACCCTCTTCTCCGCAGGTCTTACGCCGTATGCTTTAAAGATATAATCAATCGCTCCAACCACCGGAGGCAAAATTTTTGAGCGCCCCGAAGAAAATAAGCCGATACTTTTTGAAGAAAGCATATCCGGGTCTTTTTCCGGAATTATCGCGTCCAAAATATATTGAGCGTTAATCTGCGGCGGCAGAGGAAGCTGGACAATCACACCGATATTTTCTTTAATATGCATAATCTCTGCCAATTTTGCGCGGAGCTTGTTCGTAGTAATATCGGCTGGTAAATCATAAATCCTAACATCAATCCCGACGGCGCTCGCAAACTTCTTTTTCTGCTCCAAAAATTTCTTTGTCACGGGATTTTCTCCAACCTCAACCGCCGCCAATCTTATTTTTTTATTTAACTTAAAAATCTCCGCTTTTAATTCGGCTTTAATTTCTTCCGCGAGTTTTTTCCCGTCAATAATCATAACTTTATTAAAATTTTATTCCGTAATTTATGTGCATTCCCGTGTTTCAACAATCCAAGATATGAATTTAGAACTTCCATCACATTATTTTCTTGTAATTTTCTCATCATACGCCTTTTTGTAGCAGTTCGCAAAACTCGGTGGTCCGGAAAATTTACCCACCCCAGAAAATCTATGCCGGAGGCTAAAGTTTTTATAGAAACTTTGTCGGGATGGAGTTCAAGCCTCATTTTGTCCTGCAAAAAATCTCTGATTCTGGGAATGAGGCTCAAAAGCAACTCTCGGTTCTGCGAAAGTATTACAAAGTCGTCGGCATAGCGGACATAGTGTTTAGCTTTTAACTTGTGTTTAATAAACCAGTCAAACTCGTTCATATAGATATTCACGAATAATTGAGAAGTTAGATTGCCCAACGGCAAGCCGATATTCGGCCCAGTTGAAGAGAAACTATTTATCACCTGCCCAAGAAGCCATAAAATATCCGTGTCTGAAATATAAGATTCTAAAATCTTCATTAAAACTTCGTGGTCAATGCTGGCAAAGAATTTTCTGACGTCGCCTTTCAAAACCCAGCAGGTTTTGGTGTTGTTTTGGCCAGCCTTAAAGGCAAAATCGCGAAATCTATTAATGGCTTTATGGGTCCCTTTATTTAATCTGCAAGAAAAAGAGTCGGAAATAAAAACCTTGTCAAAAAACGGATAAAGAACCCGGTAAATTGCGTGGTGCAAAAGGCGGTCGCGGACAGTTGCCTTGTGAATATTTCTTGGTTTCGGGTCGAAAATATTAAATGCACTATATCCGCCGTGCTGATAGCCGCGGCTCATAAGATTGTTGTGCAGCGAAAAAATATTGTCCATCAATCGCAAAGAGAATTCTTGAACATCGCGCTTGGCGCGCTTTCCGCACAGAAATTCCAGCCAGGCCTCTAGCAAGTTTTCCGGGCTGATGATATCCTTAAAACCATGAGCCAGTTGAATTTTCATAAAAATTTTTCCACTACGCCCCCCCTTACAAATTTTGCCGCTGTTGCAGAAAACAAAATACGCGTACATGTTATGGTATGGATATTATCAAATCCTACCAAAAACTCATAGACATTCTTTAGGCCAGCGAATTGATGCGTTTTTTATTGAAATTATGGAAGCGATTGCGGTTGCGAGTTTTCTTTCGCGAGAAGAAAAACTGCCTTATATCAGATTAGCTATACGAAAAACGGACACGCTGAAAGTACTGCTTATGATACTTTGGGAAACCAAATCTTTGGACAACAAAAAATACATCGCTCTGTCAGCTAAAATAGATGAGATAGGTAAAATGTTAGGAGGATGGAGCGGGCAAATACAAAAACAAAACTCCCCCGCAAAAGCAGGAGAGAAATGAAGAGAGTTGCGACACGGCGAACGCGAACCCGTTGTCACGATTCCACCTGTTGCCGGGCCTGTCGTTGTACGCGTTCAACCAGCGACCATCGCCATTACGGTTCGCATTCAGCAAGTTCGGATAGCCGTCGGAATTGCACAAGGTATCGTCTGTGCCACCGCCCTTAGAATGCTCTCGGGGCTGTATCTAATCCGGCATCGCAATGCCTTAGTATCTTGTGCCAAGTATCTTCATTTTTTATGAAGTGTCTGCATGCACCACCCTATCCGAAATACTGCCCGCAGGCAGGCGTGACCGCGGATACTCCGGGCGCATGGATACTGGGTTCGGTAGCGGGAAACCGTAATCTCCCGCGTACTCACCTACTGCCGACATAAGTATATCAATATATTTCTGAAAAAAATAGCCCTGCTCCGACAGAGCGGAACAGGGCTAAGGACTAAGTGATTAAGGACCGTAGTCCAAAGCGACTTAGGCTTGAGAGCAAACTTGCGACACGGCGAACGCGAACCCGTGGCCACGATGCCACCTGAAGCCGGGCCTGCCGTCGTACGCGCGCAACCAGCGACCATCGCCATCACGGTCCGCAAACAGCAAGGACGGACAGCCGACGGAATCATTGATGGGTTCGTGCATTACGACGATCCACCAGAGTCCCATGGCTTCCAGCTCCCTGTCCGTGAACTTCTCACGGATGAGGCAGGCCACTTCGGCGTTCGGCTTTTCAAGTTTGCGCTTATCGGCCTCGGCACGTATCTCCCTGGTGGCCCGGTCGTTGTCCTTGAAGAGCATACCCTTGAGAACGGCGACTTCGGTCGTCACGCCGCTGGTCGGCTTGAAGTCCTGCGAACGGAGTACCTGCTTGGCGTAGTCTCCCTCGCAGAAGCCCTTGCTTTCCAGCCGGTTAATCCAGTCCTCGCCGGTCGTGCTGTCGGAGATAACCGAGAAGTAGATGACGCCGTCTTCCTCGCGCCACGAGCGTGCCGGTGCGGAAACCGAGAGTTCGCCGCGGAGGAACCGTTCGGGTCCATCTTCACCGGCCTGCTTCTTGAGCAGTTTGACTATCGCGTTAAGTTGGCCGGCGGTGTAGCTGGCGGATACGAATTCACTACTCATAAATACCTCCTTGCGCTCATTTGCGCATTTTCATTTTCCCCTAATCCGGGGAGAGGAACCATGCCCTTTATGGTCATAGCCAGGAAATGCCTAAAATTAAGCACCTTTTGGCTATGACCACACTCACAAGTTTGTATCAAAGAACTTTAAGCTTTACAGTGGTATTATACACCTGGAAGGTTATAAAGTCAAGAGCCTAAAAGTCCTTAGTTTATAAGGGTTTTCAAAATTTTATCTATTTTTTGAGCGATTTTTTTCATGTCGTGTTCTTTCATCCATTGCGTAGTCACCGCCGCAGTGCCAATGCGTATGCCGGAGGGGTCAAAAGGAGAGCGAGTGTCAAAAGGAATCGTATTTTTATTTACTATGATTTTTTCGGCTTCCAGAAGTTCTTGCGCTGTTTTACCGGAGAGGCCCCGCGCCCAGGTATCAACCAAAAACAAATGCGAATCCGTGCCCCCCGAAACAATCGGCCAGCCGCACCTCGACAAGCTCAGCGCAAGCGCTTTAGAATTTTTTATAACCTGCCGCGCGTATTTTTTGAAACTCGGACTCATTGCTTCCTTCAAGCAAACCGCAACAGCGGCAATCTGGTTTATATGCGGCCCGCCCTGCAGCCCGGGAAAAACTGCTTTATCTGTTGCCGCCGAAAACTCTTTTCTAGAAAATATAATCGCAGCCCTCGGCCCACGAAGAGTTTTATGAGTCGTCGTCATAACTACATCTGCATATTTAAACGGCGACGGATACGCTCCGCCCGCGACTAAACCTGCGAAATGCGACATGTCAACCATAAACAAGGCTCTAACTTCATCGCAAATTTTCCGTAATTTTTTAAAATCAATCGTGCGCGAATATGCAGTAAACCCGGCCACGATCATTTTTGGTTTCTCGCGCTTTGTCATTCTCCGAATCTCGTTATAATCCAACATCTCTGTTTTTTTATTTACTCCGAAATGAACCCAATTCCAAAGTTTTCCGGTTGCCGAAACCTTGTGTCCGTGCGTCAAGTGTCCGCCCATTGAAAGCGACATCCCCATAATTCTTGCGCCGATCGGCACAAGCGCCAGATAAACTGCCGAATTTGCCGGCGAGCCGGAGTATGGCTGAACGTTCACAGACCATTTTTTCGGTGATAGTCCGAAAAGTTTAAGCGCCCGCTCCTTCGCCAAATTCTCAACTTTGTCTACAATTTCGTTCCCTCCGTAATAACGCTTCCCCGGATAACCCTCGGCGTATTTATTTGTAAAAACCGAGCCGAGCGCGCGCAAAACGTCTTTTGAAACATAATTTTCCGACGCGATTAAATTAATCACGCCACGTTGCCGCCTTTCCTCCAATTTTATTAAGCGCTCAATTTCTTTATCCTTCATACCACAAAATTTATAAGCCGCTTGGGAACAAAAATTATTTTACTCGGCTTCTTGCCGCCCAAAATAGACTTAACTTTTTCGCGGAAAAGCGTCAAATTAATAGCTTCCTTCTCCGAAATTCCCGCGGGAACCTTAAATTTATCGCGCACTTTGCCGTTGATTTGGACTATGAGCTGGAAAGTGTTTTCCTCTATCAATTTAGGGTCGTATTCCGGCCATGGCTCAAGATGGATAGATTTTTTATTGCCAAGCTTGCTCCAAAGTTCTTCGGTCAGATGCGGAGCAAAAGGAGCTAGGAGTTTAAGAAACAATTTCCAATTTTTTCCCACTTCATTCAGTAAAACCATCAGCGCGGAGATGGCGGTATTGAAACGGAATTCCTCAATATCCTCGCCGACTTTTTTGATTGTTTTATGTAAAGCGCAAGCGGCATGCAAATTTTGAGACGCGTCGGAGTCCGCTTGCGGGTTAAGCGCGAAAAATTTGGATGCCGCGAGCGCATAAACCTTATCCAAAAATCTCCTTATTCCTAAAATCCCGCGCGGATTCCAGGGGTACGAGCCGACTTCATTATACGGGCCGATGAACGCCAAATACATCCGCACGGTATCCGCGCCGAATTTGGCAACATATTCGTCCGGGTCAACTACATTGCCGTGCGATTTAGACATTTTCTGCCCGTCGGGGCCTAAAATTATCCCGCGGTTTCTTCTTTCTTTATACGGTTCATCCCCAAGCTCTTTGGGGATTAGCCCTAAATCAAACATCGCCTTATAAAAAAATCTGGAATACAAAAGATGCATAGTCGTATGCTCCGCGCCGCCGGAATATAAATCCACCGGCATCCAGTCTGCTGCCATCTGCTTGTCGAAAGGCTCCCTGCTGTTCTTTGAATCCGTATATCTCAAAAAGTACCAAGATGAATCCACGAAAGTGTCCAGCGTGTCCGTTTCGCGCTCGGCATCACCCCCGCATTTCGGGCATTTAACGTTTAACCATTTCTTTACTTTCGCCAACGGCGATTTTCCTTCTCCGGTCGGCAGATAATCTTTAATCTCCGGCAAAAGTACCGGCAAATCCTTTTCCGGCGCGGCCACCGCGCCGTCCTTGGGGCAATGTATCACCGGTATCGGCACCCCCCAATAGCGCTGGCGAGAGACAACCCAATCTCGCAGCCGATATTGAACCTTCCTCTCTCCACCGACAAATTTCGTAATCTCCCATTTGGCTTTTTCGGAATCTAGATCAGAAAATTTACCAGAATCAATTAATTTTCCTCCGCCCAACCAGGTATAATTATCGCTTTTTAACCTCTCCCAAAACATTTCTGAATACCGAGAATCGCCAGCAACAGAACCCTTTTTGAGAAATGGCAAGACATCTTTTTCATTGACCCATAAAACATCATGCTTTTTGTATTCTTCATCTGGCACAACTCCTTGCGTGCCATCAATAAGTTCCAAATACATACCATATCCAAAAACATGCTGGTTTAAGTGCTTATGTGGAGCGTAAAAGTCAGAAACATTTGGCCCACCAAGATGTTTTACAAAACGAACCTTGGTATATCCAGTCTCTTCTTGTATTTCCCGAATCATCGCATTTACATAGTCTTCGTTAAGTTCAACACCCCCAGTAATAAATCCGGTCCAGCCATTTTTCCAATCAAGCATCAAGTATTTATTTTCCGACCAGTGTTTAACAATTCCAACCCCAATAATTCTATTTTTAGTTTCAACTTCAGATCGCGGTTTGCTATTTTCAGTTGTATCTAGAAAATATGGGGCAATAACATATTTTACCGGAATTTTAAATTTTTTCGCAAACTCAAAGTCGCGCTCGTCGTGCGCTGGGACAGCCATAATCGCGCCGGTGCCATAGCCCATAAGCACATAGTCAGCAATCCAAATAGAAATTTTCTCTTGGTTGGTAGGATTTATTGCTTTCACGCCTTTCAACTCAACTCCGGTTTTTTCTTTCTCCTCTTTTTGGCGCTGAAGTTGCGTCTTTTGTCCGGCTCTTTTAATGTAATTTTCAACTTCTTTGTAATTAGTAATTTTTGGTTTAAGATTTTCTATCAAAGGATGCTCCGGCGCCAAAACAACATAAGTTGCCCCGAAGAGTGTATCCGGCCGGGTCGTAAAAACTTTAATAGCAACCCCACCCGCACCCTCCCCCAAGGGGAGGGCTTTTAATTCTTTTTTAATTTTCTCTACAACCTCCTTAACATCCACGAGGACTTCTTTATTGCGAAACCTGATTACCCTAAAACCGCTGCGCTTCAAAAATTCGGCCCTTTCTTCGTCTTCTTTTTTTTGATAGTCATGAATATCGCCATCAACCTCAACAACCAGCGATTTCTCGAGGCATACAAAATCCACCACAAATCTTCCAATGATATGCTGTCTCCGGAAGTGGGAGCAGGACAAATTTTTTCTGAGTGATTGCCACAATATTTCCTCGGCCTCCGTTGGGTGAGCTCTCATCTCCAGCACTCTCCCCTGAAGCGCCCTCCATGTTTTAGGATCTGTAGTGTGATACCCAAATTCCCCTTCCGCTTTGAAGTACTGATTCAATGCCGGTATTTCATCCCCCTCCCTTGGGGAGGGGGTAGGGGGTGGGTTAATTTTAAACTCAATCTCCGCTCCTTCCGACTTTCCTATCCAATTTTTTTGCGCTTCTTTGATTTCTTCGCGCCAATTAAGTTTTTCCAAGCCAGAAAGCAGCCGCTCGGCATAATCGGTAATTTTAATCATCCACTGCTTCATGTTTTTTTGGATAACTTCCGAGCCGCACCTCTCACATCTCCCGCCCACGACTTGCTCGTTAGCAAGCACGGTTTTGTCTTTCGGGCACCAATTTACAGGAGTTTCCGCCCGATACGCAAGCCCATTTTTAAAAAACTGTAAAAAAAACCACTGGGTCCATTTGTAGTATTCCGGGTCAGCGGTGATTACCTCCCGAGACCAATCAAAAGACGCTCCCATGGACTTGATTTGCTTCCGCATATAGTCAATATTTTCATAAGTCCACTTTTTTGGATTTATCCCTCGCTGAATCGCCGCGTTTTCCGCCGGAAGGCCGAAAGCGTCAAAGCCAATTGGGAACAAAACGTTTTTCCCCTCCATTCTTTTTTTTCGCGTGAAAATATCCGGCACAGAAAAAGCGTACCAGTGTCCGGTGTGCAGATTTCCGGATGGATATGGGAATTCAACCAGCGCGTAAAAATTCTCGGCGCCCTCCTTTTTATCCGAAGTTTTATAAATCCCCGATTTCTCCCACTCTTTCTGCCATTTCTTCTCTATTTTTTTATGGTCGTAGGAAGACATATTGGCTATTATACCTATTTTTAGCCTAATCCAAAAATTCTTATCGCATTTTTTGTAGTGACTTTTGCAACCTCTTCAAAACTTTTATTTAAAATCTTAGCGATTTTTTTGGCGACTTCTTCAACACGCAGCGGTTCGTTCCTCTTGCCGCGATGAGGTGCGGGAGCGACAAAGGGCGCGTCTGTCTCCGGCAAAATCCGGTCCAGCGGAATAAATTTTATTAATTTCTCATACTCGCGGGCGAACGTAATAACGCCGCCGAAAGAAAAAGAAAATCCAAAATCCATAAGCTTTTCGGCGTCTTCTATTGTGCCAGAGAAAAAATGGCAAACGCCCGGATTGTCATCGCGAAGCTTGGAACGTGAAGCTTGAAGCGTTTTAATTAAATCAGCAAATGCTTCTCTACAATGTATCATCAATGGTCTTTTAAGTTCATGAGCTAATTCTATTTGTGCCTCAAACGCCTTTTTTTGTTTCAAGCTGCGCGTTTCATGTTGCGCGACCCTATGGTAGTCCAATCCGCACTCGCCTATCGCGACGACCTTCGGGTCTTCCGCCAATTTTTTATAGAAGTCATAATCAAACCCTTCTTCGCAGTCGTTCGGGTGAAGCCCGACGGTGGTGTAGACTCCCTCGCCGTATTTTTGTGCAAGCTCAACGGCGCTTCGGGACATATTTTTGTCCGTGCCAACGTTCACCATCCAGACTCCTGCTTCCAGCGCGCGGAGAATAACGGCGCCGCGGTCGCCGTCAAACGCAGAAAATTGCGCGTGCGTATGGACATCAAACAAACGCGGGGTCATTTGATCCTTGGAAAAAGGTGCGGAGCTTTCCCGCCAGAGGCGGAAAATTCGCTCCAGCCCTTGTCTGATTTTCCGTCCGCCCCAAGAGTTTTTAAAATTGTCTCCGCCGTATCCGGCAAAAAAGGCCTCATCATCCAAGCAGAGGACGCCAAAGAATACGCCAGATGCCACAAGACGGCTTTAGCGCCTTCCGGGTCAGATTTTAGTATTTTATACGGCTTGTATTCCTCCACATATTCGTCCAATCTCCCTAAAAACATCCAGACGGTTTTTATCGCCTGCGAAATATCGTAAGATTCCATCGCTTTTTTATAAGCCGGCCAGAGCATGCCATCAACCACAGATAGCGGAGCGGCTTCTTCAAAAGCCAGCTTAGGATTCTCGCTTGCCAAAAAATTCAAATTTTTCTTCAAAGGATAATTTGCCAATCTTGATTCCTCCGGCTTGGCGACTGCCGGAAAAGCGCTCAACATTTTCGCCACTCTGGAGAGCAGATTACCAAGCCCGTTCACCAAAAAGCCGTTGTAAACGCTTTCAAAATGCTCCGGGGAGCAATCGCTGTCGCCGAAAGTTGAAACTTCGTGCGCCAGATAAAATCTCACAGCCTCCGCACCGTACTTTTCAATCAAGGGGAACGGGCCAATCACGTTGCCGACGCTTTTGGACATCTTTTCTCCTTTCACGTTTATAAATCCGTGCACAAAAATTGTTTTGGGGAGCGCAAGCCCCGCCGATATCAGCATCGCCGGCCAGAAAATCGTGTGGAATTTAACAATGTCTTTGCCGACGACGTGGACATCGGCAGGCCAATATTTCTCAACCATCCTTTCTCTCTTCCCATAGCCCAAGCCGGTGAGGTAATTAGAAAGCGCGTCGCACCAAACGTACATTGTTTGAGTGGCATCCCACGGCACAGGCACGCCCCACGAAATGTCTTTGGATGGGCGCGAGAAACTTATGTCGCCGATTTCCTCCAGCATGTTTAACGTTTCGGCCCTGCGCCAATCCGGCAAAATTTGCAGCTCTCCTGATTCAATTTTTTTCTTAAGCGCTTCTTTATATTTCGTGAGCTTAAAAAAATAATTCTCTTCCTCCACCGCTTCCGGCGGTTTTTTATGCAGCTCGCAAACCCCGTTTTTCAAATCCTTTTCCGTAACAAAGGCCTCATGGCCCACGCAGTAAAGCCCCTTATAAAAACTTTTATAGATATCGCCGCTCTCGGCAAGTTTTTTCCAAAGAAGCTCTGCCCCCGGCCAATGGCGCTTTTGGTCGGAAGTGCGGATAAAATCATCGTTAGAAATATTAAGCTTGCCCAGCAAATCCTGAAAAATTTCGGCCAGGCCGTCAACAAATTCTTTGGGCGTTTTCCCGGCCGCCTCCGCCGCCCTCATAACTTTGGCGCCGTGTTCGTCCGCGCCGGAAAGAAAAAACACGTCTTTCCCCAAAAGCCGGTTGTATCTAGCCAAAACGTCCGCCTGCAGCGCCTCCAGCGCGAACCCGAGATGCGGCGGGGCGTTGAGGTAAGGAATGGAGGTTGTAACGTAAAATTTTTCTTTCTCCGGCATCAATTTATCTCGGCCTGGCCTTTTTCGCCGCGACATCATTTAAAAATTCAACCAGCACCGACGCTATCGGCACGGAGAGAATTATGCCGTAAAATCCTCCCAAGGTGCCTCCGACCACTAGAGAGATTACGACCAAAAGCGGCGGGACGCCGATTGTTTTCCGGACGACCAAAGGATAAATAAGGTGGTTTTCAAACTGCTGGACAATTATAAAAAGCCCCAAAACCATAAGCCCTGAGAGGGGCGCTTGTATAAATGCTACGGCAACCGCCGGGATGGCCGCCATCACCGGCCCGAAAACCGGGATGATTTCAAAAATCGCCGCAAGTATGGCCAGGGAAATCGCGTATTTGACGTTTAAAATCGTAAGCCCCAAAAACACCATAACTCCCACCAAAACTCCGAGTAAAATTTGCCCCTGTAGCCATCTGCCTATTTTTCTCTGCGATCTCCTCCAAAGGTCCAAAATGTATTCCTCGTCTTCCAGAGGAGTTATGACGCGTAAAAAATTTTCTATGCCGTGCTCCTGCACTGACAAATAAAAAGAGATTACTATAAGCAAAACCAGCGACAAAATTCCGCCAAACAAAGCTGTGCTCGCGGAAAAAACCCCCGGCGCCAGCCCAACAATGTATTCTTCAAGAGAAACCGCCGCGCCCGCCACAAATTTGCTGAATTCCTGCGGGATTTCCGGGAAAAGCAGGAAAAACGCTCCGCGCGGGCCGACGGCTCCTTCTATGTACGCAGGAAGCGCGGAGAGAAATTCTAAAATGTCGCCGAAGAGCGGCGGGACGATTAAATAAAACACCAGCGCGAACGTCAAAAACGCCGCCAAGTATATAAAAACTACGGAAAGCACGCGGGGGATTTTGTATCTCGCGAAAAAATGATTGGCCGGCTCAATGGCGGAAGCGATAACTATGGAAAGCAAAAGCACCGCGATAAAATCGCGCAAGAACCAAAGCGCCCACAAAAGCAAAACCAAAAGCGCGGCTTTAAGCATCGTCCAAAAGGAAATTTTTATGATTTGGTTTCTTTGCGGCATGGCTAAAGCGTGTTTAAAATTTTCTCAAAATCGGCCGTATTTTCTTCGGGGGTAATAGCGGCAAGATTTACCTTCTCGCGCCTGAAAACGTCCCTCACTACTCCCATAATATCACTTCTTTTCACTTTCTCAATTTTCGCCAAAATCTCCTGCGGCGTCATTATCTTATTATAAAAAAGCTCCTGCGAAGCCAAAAAGGTGGCGACTTCGTCAGTGGACTCAAACGCCAGAGCCATGGAGCCGCGGATGAACTCCTTGGCAAAGTTTATCTCTCGTTCAGTCGCGCCTTTTGCCTTCAGGTGCTTCAAAATGTCAACTATTTTCTTTACCGTCTTTGAAAAATTCGCATGGGCCACTCCGGCCGTGGCCAAAAGATACCCTGTATCCGTGGCTTCATCGGAAGAGGCGCCGACATAATAAGCCAAACCGCCTTTTTCGCGGATCTCGCGCCAAAGATAGCTTGACCAATTGCCGCCGAAAATCGTGGAGAGAACCTGAAGGGCGTATCTCTTCTCGTCGTACATATCGTAAGCCCTCAAAGCAAGGCGGAGGTGCGTCTGGTCAACATCTTTTTTCTTGAATTTCACGGCGGGCTTTTTTTGGCGCTCAAAAACTTTTTCTTTGCGCAATTTTTTTGCTTGGGGCATTTTCAAAAACGCCTTTTCCACTTTTTTGAAAACTGCTTCCGGCTCCACGCTCCCCGCCACAACAACCACCGCGTTGGAAGTAATATAGTGGCTTTTTTTGTAATTAATAATATCTTCGCGCGAAATTCCTTTCACCGTATCCGGCGTGCCGGCGATGTCCCATCCCGCCGGCTGGTCGCCGTAAAGAAGTTCCTCAATAAGATCATATGCTTGGCGCCGCGGATCGTCTTCATACATTGCGATTTCCTGCAAAACGACCCCTCTTTCTTTTTCTAATTCCGTTTTTTTAAAAATCGGCTCAATTAAAATATCCGAAACAATATCCAGTCCGACATCAAAATGCTTAGCCGCCGATTTAACGTAATAGCCGGTGTATTCTTTGGAAGTGAAAGCGTTTTTTTGGGCACCGATTCTGTCCAGCTCTCTTGCGATTTGGTCAGGCCTCGGACGGCTTTTTGTGCCCTTAAAAAACAGGTGCTCCAAAAAGTGCGAGATGCCGTTGATTTTTTTGGTCTCATACTTTGAGCCAGTCCTAAAAAGCGCCCACAATGTCACCGCCTCGGTATCCTTCATCGGCGCAGCCACGCACCGGAGCCCGTTCCCAAAAGTCCTTTTTTCGAATTTCATCTTAAAATTCTAACACATTTTTATTCACAGCGCCAACTCCTCTTCAATCTTTACGCTCTCGATAAAACTTCTATCATGAGAAATGACTATCAAAGCTCCATGAAAATTCAACAGGGCGCTTTCTATTTGTTCAATGCTATTTAAATCCAAATTATTTGTTGGTTCATCTAGGATTAATAAATTGGGCGGTGCATCTCCTGCAAGGATACACGCCAAAGCGGCGCGCATTTTTTCTCCTCCGCTAAGCATCTCAACTTTTTTAAACGCATCTTGACCTCGAAAAAGAAACCGCGCCAGCCATTTTCTGGCAAAATTATCGTCCAGGCTAGAGATATTTTTAAGGTTTTCAAGTAATGTTTTATTTCGGTCCAGCATCGAAACGTTTTGATCTAAATACGCGAAGCTCTTTAAGCCCAAAGAAACCTCTCCCGCCAATGGCTCAAGCTCTTTCTTTAGCGATTGTGTGAAGAAAATAACATGCCTATAAAGTATGCGCCAAGCTCCGAAACTTTATGCCGCTCCTGTTTGCCGGTGTCTCTGTCGCGGATAGTGATAGTGTTGTCTTCCAAAGTTTGATAGTCAATCGTCACGCACCATGGCGTGCCGATTTCGTCCTGCGCGTAGTAACGCTTGCCGATGTTTCCGCGGTTGTCCCACACGACTGGAAGTGAGAAGTTAGAAGTGGGAAGTTTGAGGTTTTCGTAAATCTCGCGCGCTTTTTTGACTAAATTTTCTTTGTTTGAAACTAGAGGAAACACGGCAACTTTTACAGGGGCGATTTTTGGCGGGAGAGAAAGGATAATTCTGTCCTCGTCTTCGCGGTATGCGGACAAAAGGACCGCCAAAATCGTCCGGCCGAGTCCAAAAGTCGGCTCAATCACGTGCGGAATAAATTTTTCTCCTGAGACGGGGTCGGCATAGCGCAAATCAACCCCGGAGTATTCCATGTGCCGATTTAAATCGTAATCACCGCGATAAGCCAAACCGTAAAGCTCCTTTTTGCCGAAAGGCCAGTCAAACTCAAAATCAATCGTGCGTTTGGAATAATGCGCGCGCTCTCCATCCTGCACCTCAAGCTCGTGGACTTTTTCTTTATCAATGCCGACATTTTCTATCCACGCCCACATTTCTGTGCGCCAAAATTCAAAATATTTTTCCCATTCTGCTTCGCGCGCAAAATATTCAAACTCCATCAGGTCAAACTCGCGGACGCGGAAAAGAAAATCGCGCGGCGCGATTTCGTTCCGAAAGGCGCGGCCGATTTGGGCGATACCGAAAGGCAGAGCGGGGCGCATTGTGTCCAGAACATTTTTGAAATTAACGAACATCCCCTGCGCGATCTCCGGCCGCAGATAGGCGGCTTTCTTTTCAGGTTGAACCGCCCCAATCTCGGTTTTAAACATCAAGTTGAAACGCTGGCCTTCGCCGAGCGGGTCAGAAAATCCTTCAAGATGTCCGGAGGCCACCCAAACTTTCTCCGGCATCAAAACACCGGAAGCAAGCCCGAACATGTCTTCTCGTTTTTTAACAAAATGCTCCCACCATAATTCTTTTATGTTGTGCGCGAGCTCCGCGCCCAGAGGCCCCAAATCCCAAGTGCCAGCAAGGCCTCCGTAAATTTCCGACCCCGGGAAAACAAACCCCCTTCTTTTTGCCAGCGAAACTATTTTTTCCAAATCGGCCATATTCTGCGATTATGGCACAACCTTTTTTTGATTTAAAGTGACATTCGGGTCGTCCGGCAAGTCGGTGGTTATTCGCTCGTCCGAAGAAGATAAAGTTTGGTTGGTGAACGTGTCCCTTCCGGAAGCCGAAACCTCGTTTATGATAACCGGAACCGTGTCCGCTTGGTTCGGCGAGGGCGTAAGGCCGACCTGAAAAGCAACCTGCGTCGCCGGGCGTAAAAATCCCGTGCCGGCCAAAACCCTTCCCGCTCTCCAAATTATCTCCCCGCTGGCTTTGTCAAAAGACACATCCGCGTCCCCGGGCGCAACCGCGTTTTTAAAACTCATGTAAGGCGGCATGGAAGATTTGACTACAACATTGTCTAAGTCGTTCACCATGTTTGCCAAAGACCAAACTATGGTATAAGTGGTTTCCTCGCCGACTTTCGGAGGTAAGGGACCGGTGTTTAGTATCAACGAGCTTGAGTAAAGCGCGCGCGAGATAATCTGCAGTTTTGAGGAAATTTTAATGTCGTATGAAAACTCCCCGGATACGTCAACGCCTTCAAATCCGGGGACTTCCCCCGCGCCAGGCTTGAAAGTCGCCGTGATTTTTACGCTCGGCCGCGCCGAATCGCCGGAGAGCGGAAGCTGGCTTTTTATTTTGAAAGAAAAACTGACGCTGTCTTCCTCGCCGGAGGCCAAAATTTTGAATTTTTCATGCGTGGAGGCGTTCCACAAAACGCTTTTTGACGAATCGCGATAAGCTCCGCCCTCAACCCTTATTGACCCCGCATCAATCGGGCCGCTGATGCTTTCAATTTTCGCTTCCAAACTGGCATTCTTCACTTCCGAAGACAGGTTGTTTTTTAATTTTATATCAAAAGAAATCGTATCCCCTGGGAAACTCACGTAAATACTCTGGCCGTTTGCCAAAATTACTGCTTCCATAAAAGGCGCGCGCAGAGTAACGGACTCCGAAGTTTCGTCGTAAGGCAAAATCTGCTCGCCGTCGCCTTGTTGGGGACCCAAAACCGCCCTGAAAACTTTGGATTCCAAATTACTGCCCCTGATTATGCCTTTTATTTTGATAATTCCGGTTTGGGAAGGTTTCAAGTCTCCTATGGCCCATGTATTTTTATTTTTTGCAGGCGCGGGGAAAGCGGAAAGATACTCAAAGCCCTCCGGCAAAAAAACGCTCAAGAGAAGATTTGGCACCGTTTCTTCCGATTGCGAACCGTAATTCACTTCCAGCTCAACTTGCTGGCCTATGCGTAAATCCTCGGGGATTTTAAACGAAACCGCAACCGCCGAGCGCGCGATGGAAAATCTGAAAACGGTGTCGGACGCAAAAACCGCACTGCTCTCCTTGGGCCTGTACTCCAAAACGGCGGAAACTTCTTTGCTCTGGCCTCTGCCGCCGAAAACGTAGGCGTCAAAGCTCTTAAAAACGCTCTCCCCCGGGCGGAGCGGCCCTACGGCGCGGCGCTCTCGAAAGACGCCTTTGGGCGGCTGCCCGCTTACAGGCACGGCGCCTTCCGGGAAATTAAAAATCAAAACCGCATCTTCCAAAGCGGAGCTGTTTTTATTGGCAATCTTCACTTGCCAGGTGACTTTGTCTCCGCTTTTTATGTCTTTGGCGCCTTCTATTTTTATCTCAACCCTTTCGGAATTAAAAATCGCCGGCGAACCGAATATAAAAAATAAAATGCCCAATAAAACCAAAATCGCAACCGCGGCTAGCGACCATAAAAACCACTTACCCTTTTTGGCCTCCCTGGCGGTTTCCCGCCAGAAAATTGTTTTTAATCCCCGGTGATGCGCAAGCTCCGGAGGAACCATTCTCTCCCCGAAAGTTTCTTTTTCTTTGTAAAGCCGTTTTTTCAGCTCTTCAAGCGAGGCCATATCCTAAGTATATCCTCTTCGCGCTCCTCGGGCAAAGAATCGCCATGGCCTTCGTGCTTGAAAAATTCGCGGAGAAAATTAAGTGCGTTGTGTTCTAACGACTGCCCGCCAGAGGCCTGGCCAGAGCCAGCACCTATGGCGGAAAAAAAATCCAAAACCATGAAAAACAACTTTTCGTCTTTGGCGCCCGGCAAAATAACCATGTCAATCACCCGCAAAACCCTCCACATAATGGAGAGTTTGTCCGCGTCCGAAAACCAATCATCGTATTTCGCGATAATCTCGGCATCCATCAGAGTCGGGATTCTTTCTCCGTTCCTGACAAACTGCATGCGGATATGGTTTAAAATATCCAGATGAGGATTGAGCTTTGAGGCGGTTTTCCGCGCGCCTTTGGCCAGCGCGTCAATCTTGCCAAAATCTTTCGTCAAAACCCTCACCAAAAAATCCGCCTCCGCAAACGGCATTTTTTTAATAATCAATCCTTCAGTTTTAAAGTATTCGCTCGCCATGCTACATTATTAAGTGTATATGAATAACGATTACCTCGTAAAACCAAAAAGGGCAAACGGGGCCGGGGTTGTGGTCATCCATGAATGGTGGGGCGTGAACCAGCAGATAAAAGGCGTGGCCGACCGCCTGGCCGGGGAGGGCTACTTCGTGTTGGCAGTTGACTTGTACGAAGGCGAAATCACGGAGAAACCCGAGGAAGCCGAAGAAATGAAAAACGCCGTAAAAGATGAGTTCGCGCTCCGAAGAGTCGGCGAAGCCATAGAGAAGTTAACATCAGAGGGTATTGCGCCGGAAAGAACCGCGGTGTGGGGATTTTGTTTTGGTGGGTCGGTTGCTTTTAAGTCCGCGGCGGCGGATTTGGGCGCCGGGGCTTACATAATTTACTACGGCAGCATGGTCACCGACGACAAAGCGGTTCTGGCCAAAATCCAAAAACCAATTTTGGGAATCTTCGGGGGGCAGGACAAAGCCATCCCACAGCTATTGGTGGAGAGCTTTCAAAAAAATCTAAACGAACTCGGAAAAACAAACGAAATCTACGTTTACCCCGAAGCCGACCATGCATTTTTCAACGAAGAGCGCCCAAAGTACAATGCCGCCGTCTCTGCCGACTGCTGGGGCAAAACTTTTGCCTTCTTCAAAAAACACCTAAAGATATCTTAAGCTTAACAAACTTAACAAATTTGACCGATCGGTCATAAATGTTAGGAATACAAATTCATTTATAAACTTCATCGTGTGTCCCGACATCAGTATATATGACGTCGCCGTTCTAGGATTGAATGGATTTAATTTAAAAATCACCTCGCGCTCTTCTGCGCGGCCTTTAATTTTAGTAGGTAATTTTTTATATCTGCGATCAAACCGCGGCAACCTGCTAATACGCATTTACTTCAACATTATTACTTAAGCTCCGCCAAAGATTTAAGCGGCCTTGTTCTGCCAGCCCTAAACTCTCTCAATGCTGTTTTAACTCTTCTATCAAGATGTAGAGCGGCTTTCCCAACCAACTGATATACTGGAACTTTATACTGTTTTTTTTTGTAGTTTACGATTTTATATTCCCTAAATATCGGCGTAGTGCGGAGACGCTTCTGCATTTCCTCAAATTCGCCGCGCGGCAGGGGGAGCAATCGCTCCCCTTTTCTATTTCAGCAAAATTTTTATTTCAGAGTATTCGGAAAATTTGATGGATTTCAGATTTGTTTCTTTCATCAAATCTTTTTCGTGCTTTTTGGCAACTTCTAAAATTTCTTTTGGCAGAGAGATTTGGGCAGCGGCTTTGTCTTTTGGCTTAAGTCCGGCTTTTTTTCTTGCGGCTTGGATTTCGCGGATAAGGTCGCGTAAAATGCCTTCTTCGCGAAGTTCCGGAATAATATTTGTGTCTAACCGAACTTCATCCTTCAATGTAATATTGAAAACAATTTCCTTAACATTCACTTCGTCTTTTATTAAATTTAGAAAATCCATATTTTTGGTTTTTAATTTTCCGTTTTTTATTTCGAGTTTCGCGAGCGGTTGTCTAACTTTTATGCTCGCCTTAGCTCTAGCTTCCAACGCAAGCGAAACAATGCGCCGAGTTTCCTGCATTAATACCAACACTCGGTGTTGGTCAGCTTCAATCGCGGTGCGCGGCCAATTCTCCAAATGCACGCTTTCTTTTCTTCCCAACTCCATCCAGATTTTTTCGGAAATAAACGGCGCGAATGGCGCCAAAAGTTTTAAAACCTCTCCGAGCAAATAACCCAAAACAGCGCTTGTTTCCTTAGACTCTGCCGACTCGTTTTTCATCACATCGCGAATTCTGCGGACATACCAGCGCGAAACATCTTCCACCACAAAATTTTCCAGCTCGCGCGCCGCTCCTACGATATCGTATGCGTCCAGTTTTTTGGTGATAGAGTTTGCGGCTTCAGCTAACTTTGCCAAAACCCATTGATTGATAACTCTCCTAGAAAAGGTGGTGTCGCCACCTTTTCGGGGGTGAGTTACCGCATACATTTTCCAAAACTGAAGCACATTCAACAAAATCATGAAAAATCGGCGCGAGGCGTCTTTGACGTCTTCCTCCCTGAAAAGTTTTGAATCCCATGGCTGGTTGATTGTAAAAAAATACCAGCGCGTCGCATCCGCCCCGTATTTTTCAATTAGCGCCATCGGGTCAACAACGTTACTCAGCGATTTAGACATTTTCTTTCCGTTCTTGTCCAAAACGTGCCCCAGCGATATCACATTTTTATACGGCGCGCTTTTGCCTAAGAGAGTGCTGACGGCCAAAAGACCATAAAACCATCCGCGGGTCTGATCCACCGCTTCGGTAATGTAATCGGCCGGGTAGAGGAAGTCCGACTTCCCCTTGGAAGTCGGACTTCCAAGAAATGGCCAATGAACGCTCGCAAAAGGCATACTCCCGGAATCAAACCACGCGTCAACTACCTCCGAGACTCTTTTCATCTCGCCGCCGCAACCGCATTTCAGTTTAACTTCATCAAGAAAGGGCTTATGCAAATCCAGAACTAAATTTTCGTCCCGAGGAAGCGCTGAAGGGTTAGGACTTAATTCAATAAACTCCGCGGTTTTTACAAACTGGGCGCGCTTTTCGCTTTCCAGAAGCGACTCCGTATTATTTTTGCCTTCCGCAGCCGCCCAAAGCATCCAAATAGAATCCTCGTGGCTTATTATTAAAATAGTTTTATTGTTATACCTTGACTCAATCTCGGAAAACGCATCCCAAACCCTTTTTTTAACGTCCATAAACGATTCCCCGCCCGGCGGAGCTTTTTCAAATTTATCCAATGGATTTTTATAATAAGCGTGATATTTGACAGGGTCAGTATCATCAAAAATACCCCAATACGCTTCCCCGAACCGCGGGTCAATTTTGACATTTTCCTGACTCACCCCCAACTTTTCTTCAAGGATCCGCGCAGTTTCCTGCGCGCGCAAAAACGGCGAGGCGAAAATAATGTCTATCTTGATTTTTTTCTTGAACATCTCATCTGCCGCCGTCTCAACTTGTTTTTTCCCCCGCTCGGTGAGACGGTAATGGTTTTTATTGATGTCGCCATTGACAATGTTTTTTACATTGCTTTCTGCCTCGCCGTGCCTCATTACAAAATATCTGTTTCCGGAAGTCACTGCGCGTTTCCGCAGTTCCTCTATTGAACCGACGGCTTCCCATTTTGCGCACCTGTCGCATCTCCAAACCGGCAAGGGCGTGCCCCAAAACCGCTCGCGCGAAAACGCCCAGTTCTTTTTTTCTTTCAGCCACTCACCCATCCGCCCGTCTTTAATATGCGAAGGAAGCCAATTTATTTTTTGGTTATTTTGCAAAAGCTTCGGCCTGACAGCGTTTACATCCACCCACCACGCTTTCCTCGCCAAATACATCAGCGGATTTTTACACCTCCAGCAAAAAGGGTAGTCGTGCCCATAGGGCTCGGTTTTAAACAAAAGCCCGCGCGATTTCAGGTCGTCAATTATCATCTTGTCGGCTTTTTTTCCGCCAGAGGCGGATCCGCCTTTGGCGGAAAACCACTCGCCGTCCCACGGCTCGCCTGGCGTCTGCATAATCCCATCGGCGGAAGTCGTAATCAAAACCGGCAAATCATATTTTTTGGAGAGTGAAAAATCGTCGTCTCCGAAAGCCGGCGCGATATGCACAATCCCTGTTCCTTCCTCCGTTGAAACAAAATCTCCGGCAACTATTTTATAAGGAGCCTTGTTTGGATAAAGCGGTTCGTATTCACGGCCAACAAGCTCACTGCCTTTAATTTTTTTTAAAATTTTATAGTCTTTGCCGAGAGCGCCAACCCCTGATTCGGCTAACACCAACTGCTCGCCTCTGATCTCCAACATCACATATCCAACTTTCGGATTTATCGCCAACGCCACATTGCCGGGCAAAGTCCAAGGAGTCGTGGTCCAGACAAGAAAATATGTATTTTCTGAAATTTTTCCGCCTGAGGCGGACCCGCCTTTGGCGGGAAACTTCACATAAACCGACTCCTCTTTTATTTTTTCATACCCCTGCGCGAGCTCGTGGGAAGATAACGCCGTTCCGCATCTTGCGCACCAAGGGACAACTTTATAGTCTTCGTACAAATATTTTTTCTTGGCAATTTTTTTTATAATCCACCAAAGAGATTCAATGTATGAGTTTTCGTAAGTGATATAAGGATGCGCCATATCAATCCAAAAACCCATTCTTGCAGTCAGTTTTTCCCAAAGTTCTTTGTATTTCCAAACCGACTCTCGGCATTTTTTGTTGAATTCGGCAACGCCGTAGGATTCTATATCTTTTTTGTTTTTAAGTCCTAAAGTTTTTTCCACCTCCACCTCAACCGGAAGTCCGTGGGTATCCCACCCCGCGCGGCGCGGGACAAAAAATCCCCGCATGGTTTTATACCGCAAAATCGCGTCCTTAAACGCGCGCGACTCAACATGGTGCACACCAGGAACGCCGTTTGCCGTCGGCGGGCCTTCAAAAAACACGAAGTGTTTTTTGCCCCGAGCTTTGTCGAGGGGCTTTTTCCTTTGCTCCACACTCTTTTCAAAAATCTTATTTTTATCCCAAAATTCCAAAATTTCTTCCTCTTTAAACATAAAAAAAGTATAACAAAAAATTAGCCGTTTGCGAACGGCTATTGGATTCCGAGGCGGTTTTGCATCTCCCGCCTCAACTCCGGACGTATCTTGAATTCTTGAATGATTGTCTGGTAATACGAGAGTCTGTCTCCTGGTATCATTCCCTGTGCTAAAACGTAAAGAGCAATCGCTCCGATTTCTTCTTCATCAAAGCGGAATCCTCCGGCGCCTGGCTTAATCATGATGTAGCGCCTGGCATGCGGGTATTTTTCCACCAGCCCTTTAAGAACCTGCCGCCCTAAGCGCTGATAGGTTGGGTCTGCCGCGCCGCCAGCGCTCGCTATACTTAGCATGAACTGCATCTGGCAAATATCCAATTTCTGCTGATTGCGCTGTTCTAGCGCCACCCCTTGGCAGACAAACAACCGCTGCCGAAACATGTGGACATCTTGCCCTTCAACGCCGAGATAAAGCATAGCCAACATAAATAGGGCCTCCGCTTTCAACGGCGACTCGGGATACTTGGCCAAAAACGACTCATATCGCTTCACCTGTTCCAGATGCATCGCGCGGTAATCCGGGACAAAAGTCCTGTCCCGAACCCACGGCATCGGCCCCGACGCCAATTCTTCAAAGTCCCCGAAATCCTGATGCCGCCCGTTGATTATGTCGTAAGGCGAGTCAGATTCCTGCTGAGCAAAAACTGGGATTGCGAACAAAACCAACAAGCATAAAACAGCCGTAAAACCGCTTATTGTTTTCATAGAACCACCTCCTTCCCGGATTGTATCACATCTTCTCCGGTGCGGCAATCCCCATCAAAGAGAGAGTGGTTTTGACAGTTTTTTGCGCCACTGAAACTAAAAACAGGCGGGTTTGCGTTAATTCGGGGTTTTTAGAATCAATCACATGATACTTTTCATAAAAATTTGTGAAAGTCTGCGCAAGCTCATAAGCGTAGCGCGGCAGGCGGTGGACTTGATAGTCGCTGGTGACATCTTCAATAATTTCCGGCAGCTGCAGAATTTTTTTGATAAGGTTCAACTCTTCTGGCTTATCTAGTTTTGAAATTTGGGTTTTGGAACTTGCTCGTAATTTGGATTTTGAAATTTGGGCTTTTTTCAAGATGCTATGGCATCTTACGTGCGCGTACTGAACGTAATAAACGGGATTCTTTTTGCTGCGCTCCCTTGCCAAATCCAAATCAAAATCCATATGCGTGTCCGGGCTCCTCTCCAAAAAAAACCACCGCGCTGAGTTTACGCCGACTTCTTTCAATAAATCGTCCAAAGTTATAAATTCCCCGGCCCTTTTGGACATGCGCGCCTCTTTGCCGCCGCTTGTAAGCCGCACCAGCTGCATAATAATCATCTTTAGCCGCTCTGAATTTACTCCTAGCGCCTCAACTCCTTTTTTCATCCTCTCTACATAGCCGTGGTGGTCCGCTCCCCAAATATTTATCGCAAAATCAAATTTTCTTTTTATGAATTTGTCGTAATGGTACGCCAAATCCGCCAAAAAATAGGTCGGCTCTTTGCTGGACTTTACAACCACCGCATCTCCAAGCCACAGCGCGCCCTCTTTTTCTTTTATCAGCTTTTTCTTATTCAAAAACTCCAAAACTTTTTTAAGCCCGTTTTTTTTGCGCATATCCGCCTCCGAAAACCAGACGTTAAATTTAATGCCGGCTTTTTTGAGAGATTTTTTGATTTCTCCGAGCAAGATTTTTGTCGCGGCTTCCGCGGATTTGCCTTTTAGTTCTTTTATGTAACCACCCTTATAATATTCGTCTTTTTGAGGGATTTTGCCTTCCGCGGCCAAGATTGATTCGCCCAAAAGCTTTATCTGGTTCCCGGCATCGTTAATATAATACTCGCGAGTGACTTTGTGCCCAGCGGCTTCTAAAACATTCGCCAGCGCGTCTCCGTAGAATCCGCCCCTGCCGTTGGCCATGGTCAATGGACCAGTAGGATTGGCTGAAACAAATTCTAAATTGATTTTTTGGGGCACTACTCGGGGAAACATCCGGGAGAGTAGCGCGTCAACCAATGCTTCTTTTTTTATCCAAAAATTCAAAAATCCCGGCCCGGCGACCTCAACTTTCTCGCAAATGCGAGAAAGTCGCCCCAAGCGAAGTCGAGGGGTTAACTCTTCGGCAACCTCGCGCGGATTTTTCTTTAATTCTTTCGCCAATACCAAAGCGACATTAGACGAATAGTCTCCGTGCTCCGGATTGTCCGGTTTTCCAACGCTAAAAACCGCCCCCCGCGGCACAATTTTTTCTATCTCATTTCTTATTTGAGAGCGCAACATCATTTTAACTCTACTCCAAAAAATAAGATAAAAAAAGACTGCTTGGCGGTGTTGGCAAATTCTAGATTTCTGCTATTGTAGATATAGGAGGACAAAATAATGCGAATAACCAGATGGTTTGTTGAGCCTCTGGACTGCGGGTTCACCAACGAAGTGATCGCACGCTATATTCCAGGCGAAAATTACCAACAAGCTGGCGAAAAACATTTATGGGAATGCCCGTACGCGTTTATAGAGCAGCTCAAAGCCAGCCGTTCAAGTTGGGGAGTAAAATTCAAAATATTTAAGCAGGAGGGCGGCGGGAAAATACGCGAATTTGACGAAAGGATTTTTTCAAAGAAGAGGGTGCTTGCCAGAAAAATAAACGAGAGGGTGGCCCAAAGACATCTATGCCGTTCATAAGAACGGTTTTATTTTTTCATCCTGTTCTGTCAAAATGGATTTATGACAACCTTGGTGGAAAACAGAAAAGCGAAGTTTGAATTTGAAATTTTGGAAACCCTTGAGGCGGGGTTGGAGCTTTTCGGCTTTGAGGTAAAATCTGTAAAATTGCGGAGAGTGAGTTTAGATGGCTCTTATGTTTTTCCGCGCCGCGGCGAATTCTTTCTGGTCGGCGCGACCATCGCACCCTACCAGCCCAAAAACACCCCCAAGGATTACGACCAGGCGCGCGAACGGAAACTCCTCCTGCATAAAAAAGAAATAAATTATTTGATAGGAAAGGCCGCCACCAAAGGCTTGACGATCCTTCCTCTTCGGGTGTATACTAAGGGCGCGAGGATAAAGCTGGAAATGGCCATCGCGCGGAGGATTAAGAAATACGACCAAAGGGAACGGATTAAAGAAAGGGAGGCCAAAAGAAAAATAGACCGCGAGATAAAAGAAATTTAATATTTGAATACGGGGATGATGGGCCTCGAGGAAGAGCGAAGCGCCAAGTGCTCAGGCGCCCCGCCATGGCGGGGCTAAATCTACCATGGGAAACAATAAGTGCAAACTTATTCAAAAGAATCGCGGGCGGTTGGGGATTAATTTCTCCGATGCAGCTTGCGACTTCCTACGCTTAACAAAGCATGGGCATCCGTCTCTGATTCTCGCTAGGAGGTCGCGGGTGTTATAAGCGAGACTCCCCCGCCGAGCGGGCGGGAAAAACAATTCTCGGCTGAAAAGCCGATAAGCCTGTAAACCGCCGGTTCCGACCTTTTCCGACCCGGGTTCAACTCCCGGCATCTCCAAAAAAAATAAAAAACATAGTAATATAAACCTATCCAAAGACTACGGCTCAACAATCAAATAACCGCGCGCGAGGTGCGGGTGATAGACCAAGAGGGGCAAAATCTGGGCGTTTTGCCTACGGAGGAAGCCCTGCGGCGCGCGCGTGAAGCGGGACTGGATCTTATTGAGATTTCCCCAACCGCAAATCCGCCGGTCGCAAAAATAATGGACCGCGGGAAATATTTTTACGAACAGGAGAAAAAACGGAGGCAAGCGGCAAAAAAACAGCGCGATGTTGAGATAAAAAGCGTGAGAATAGGCATCGGCACCTCGCTGCATGACCTTGAAATCCGCGCAAAGCAGGCCGACGAGTTTCTAAGAGAGGGCGATAAAATAAAAGTTGACCTCTTTTTGCGGGGGCGGGAAAAATATCTGGACAAAAAATTTCTGGAAGGCCGCATTGAGCGCTTCTTGGCCATAATCCCCAGCCAGTTTGGCAAGGAACCAGTAAAAAAAGGTCCAAGGGGGCTTAGCTTGACCATCTCGCCGAAAAAATAGTAATATAATGCAAATCCACGAATGGTATTCGAATGCCACAAATATTTATTCGTTATTCGTATCATTCGCATAAGATTTGTAGATTAGTATTTAAGTTATGGCGAAATCAAATAAATCAATCCTAAAAAGGTTCAAAATTACAAAAACCGGAAAAATCTTACATGGCGGTTCCGGCATTAACCATTTTCAGGCGAAAAAAAGCCGCGGGAAACAACTTGCCAAAAAACGCCAGTCGGCTCTAAGCCAAATTCAAAAGCGGCAAGCAATAGCTTACTTAAAACACTAATATGCCAAGGGTAAAAAGAGGGAAAATCGCTTTAAAACGCCGGCACAAAATCCTTAGACAAACCAAGGGTTTCCGCTGGCAGAGAAAATCAAAAGAGCGCGCGGCCAAAGAAGCGCTCTGCACGCCGGCGTCCACGCATTCCACGACCGCAGAAAAAAGAAAAGAAATTTCCGCGCGCTTTGGAACATCAAAATCAACGCCGCCGCGCGCGAGAATGGCCTTTCCTACAGCAAACTGATATATCAGCTCAAAAAATCCGGAGTCGGCCTCAACCGCAAAATCCTCGCCGAACTTGCCGAAAAACATCCGGATGTTTTCAAGAAAATCGTCTTAGAAACTGCTATCTAAAAATTTCGCGTCCAATGACATTATCAAATATCCAATAAATGTTCTTTTAATAGATCGGCCAAAACCGGCGGCAATTTTTCAGCCGTCTCCGCCAAGCGCGCGTTCGGAGCGTAAGTATCCAAGGCCGCTCGGCCGTCTTTGGTAATCCCCACGCCGACCGCCACGACTTTTTTCTGTCTCAATATTTCTAAAACTCTCTTTACTCTTGCGGCGTCGTTGCTTTCGCCGTCGGTAAAAACAATGACTATTTTTTTGACCTCGCCATTTTCAATTTTATTAAAAAGCTCCTCGTCTATTCCGGAGGCGATAGTCTCAAGCGGAATAAAATCGGTGGTGCCTCCTGGAGCCGAAGATAAAACGGAGGTAATTTCTATCCGTTCTTTTTCTCCCAACTCCTTTGACATTTTTTTAAGAGGACTTGAATCATCGCTGTCTTGTTGGAACGAATAAATTTCGGATCGCACCTCAAGAGGTTTTTCCATATTTACCCGCTCTTCGTCGCATAAGTCCGCGAATTCCTTCAGAGCTTCCATCATAAGCGCGGCGGCTTTTTGCTGTTCAATAAGTTTTTCGCCCATCATAGAACTTGAACGGTCGCAAACAAGCGTGATTTCCACCTCGCCGAACTTTTGGCCTTTTTGCTCTTTTATTTCGCTCGTCTCCCAAACCTTTGGCTCAAGATTCCCGGCCTTTACTTGAGAAACAAGCTCCGCCGGATCAACCAACTCTTCGCCTTCCTCAACCGGATACCGCGGCGCCATCGCCGGCTTCAGCCGCCTGGCTATTATTTTTGCTATAAGATTGCGAAGCTCTTCAACTATACCGACGTTCGTTTCGGGATTTTTGATCTGTTCAAGTTTTTTTACTATGTCGCGATATTTTTGCAAATCCTCTTTTTTGACGCCTAATTTTTCGGCGTATTCTTTGTCCGCGCGGTCAAGCTGATTTTCTGAATTCGCTGTTTGCCATTTTTTGAACGCTTTTTCAATTTCTTCGGTCGGCACGGCGTTGGGCACTCTTTTTTTCGCGCGCCCATACGCTTCTTTAAATATTTTGTTCGGATCAGCTTTCGCTTCTTTGCCGCCGTTATTTTTACCTCCTTTTTTCTCGCCGCCTTTTTTTTCTTTCATATCTTCATCCAAAAGCTCTTTAACTACGGGCCAGATGTATTCGTTTTGGAGAGAAAATCTGAAAGACATCGGCACGTCCGGACTGGTTAAAATTTTAAAGAAATTATCTCCGTCTTCCGTTTTCATTTCTTTAAGCGCGTCAAGTTTTTCGCGCACTTCCAGCGCGACCTCGCATTTTTCATCCGGCATTCGCGCTTCCCGAAGCAAGGTGTCGCAAAATTGTATATGCTTCGGCTCGCCGGTGAAGTCTGTTTCTTTAAACAAGTCTTCTTTGTATAATTTAATTTCTAAATCTCGAAAACTTTTATTGGTTTTTTCCACAACCGCGCCATTTTCTCTCACATCCGACACGCAATTATCCATGTGAGAATACGCTTCGGATTCTTTGATGCGCTTTAAATATCTTCCGAAAACTTTGTCCCCGCCGTTCTCCGCGAGCAGTTGTTTTTTCTCCAAAAAATGCTCCGTTTCATGAAGCACGGCAAACGAAGTTTTCTCGTCGGAAAACTCAAGCTCTTTGTAAAAGCGGGAATTTATATAAATAGTGTCTTTTTCCAAATCAAAAGCGAAAGTATCAAGCCCCGCCGGCGCAGGTTCAAATTTCACCCTGCCCCGGGCGTAGTGCTCAAAAAAATCTCTGTTTTTTTGTACAAACTCCAGTGCCTCTTTATGCGCCGGGCTGTCCGCGCTTTCTGCTGTAATATGCCGCTCCATGCAATTTAGTCTGGCATAAAATCTTATTCTTGTCTAGAATAAAAGTCGGCCAAAATCTTTAATCTTAAATTAAAAGAATCGCAATGCGACAAGAGCCCCAAGTACGAGGCAATGTTGTTTCTATTGATATTCGCCGCCATATTTTTTTTGGTCGTGTTTCGCAAAAGCGTAAAATTGTCAGCAACAACAAACCCCAAAAAATCCACTCCCCAAGCTGATTTTCTTAACTCGCATTTTTCCGGCGGCGCGTCCAATTTGAGCCGTTCGGAAACAAACCGCCTAATTTCACCAAGATAATGCAGTAACTTTTTCTTGTTTGCGCCGATGATGACGAAATCGTCGTTATATCTTATGTAAAAGCGCGCCCTCAACTTCCGTTTAACGAACCAATCAAGCTCGTTTAGATAAATATTCGCGAAAATCTGGCTAGTTATATTGCCGAGAGGCAAACCGCAATCCGTTTTGCGCACAAAACTTTCCGTAACCTCTTTGATTATTCCAAAAATTTCGTCATCGCAAACTCTCTTTTTAATTATATCCAAAAGAATATCGTGATTAACCGAATCAAAATACTTTTTTATGTCGCATTTTAAGATAAAACAGCCGGCGCCCCTGCCGCCAGCGAGTTTCATAAAGTATTTAAACGCCATTACGGCTTTGTGAGACCCCTTGTTTTTTCTTGAAGAGTAAGAATCGCTTATGAATATTGGTTCAAAAATTTTTGAAAGATAATCGTAAAGCAGTTGATGGACGAGGCGGTCTTTTACGCAAGCTTTATGTATGTCCCTTTTCTTTTTATCAAAGACGATAAAATGCTCGTATTGGGAATGTTTATAAGTTCTTGAGTGAAGCTCTTCATATAAAGCGAAGATGTTATTTTCTAAATGATGCTCAAACGACATAATGTCATATTTCCAGGCTTTACCTGAACGGAATCTGCTCCACGCCAGAAACAGATTATCAATAGAAAATAATTCATCATATTTTATATGGAAAACATTCATAATGATTTTGAGAAATTGGAAATACCTTTAATGGCTAAGCTGGTCATCGCGTATAAATCGGCGCATAAAAACATCAACTCGTTTCCAAAACACGAACGGTATGCCCTTGGGGAAAAAATTGAAAAAACAATATTGGAAGCCGTTGAGTTTATCGTTCACGCCAACAGTTCAAGCAAATTTGAAAAAGAAAGGATTTTGGTGCGGATAAACGGCAAAATAGAAATTTTGAAAATTCTCTATCGCATTGCTTTAAATTGCGGAATAATAGAACAGAGAAAATATCTTGAAGAGCAAAAAGCCCTTCAGGAATGCGGGAGGATGGCCCAAGGATGGATCAAATACGCCAGAAACTTAAAATAGAACGGCGGGAGAGGCGGCAGCCAAGAGTATCGTTTGAATTGCCAGCATCATTGGCATTCACATTGAGCTTCCGGTTGTCGGGATTCCAGTTCGCGTTGACAAAGCGACCGCCGCCTCTTCGTAGCCCGAGCCATCCATCGCAACATTGGAAACCGCGCTTATTGCATTAAGGATGTAAATAAAATCCTTGGCATCGGGCTGCTGTTCTATTTTCAAAACCTGGCGAAAAGTTTATCGGCAAAATTCATTGCCGCCTTAGACGTTCTCGCAAGCTTTCGGCAGGCCGGCGGCAATAAATAAAAGAAAGCCGACCATACTCGCCGAAAAAATCAAAAAAAACAAATCTCAAGCTACAAGCTACTTATTTAAAACAGCGGGAGAGGCGGCAGCCAAGAGTATCGTTTGAATGGCCAGCACCATTGGCATACACATAGAGCTTCCGGCTGCCGGGATGCCAGTGCGCGGCGACAAAGCGACCGCCGCTTTTTGAACCCGGAAGCCAAATCCAGCCAACAGTGTCTAAGTGCTGATTTGTTTCCTCAAAATACTTTCTCTGATAAATAAGATAATCCGTGAGAGTAAGCGGTTCTTCATGCTTCGCGAAAAACTCTCCTGTTTTTCCAAGAGTGGCTTCTAGCTCCGGCCTGTCTTTTAAGTTTTGCGCCCGGTTTTTATGCAGAAGCACGATTCTGGTTTCGTTTTCGGCCTCCTTTACTCCCGCGAAAGATCCACCTTCTTCGAAGTTGCCCCCTTCGTATGTTTTTTCATAACCCTCGGCCATTTTTTCGTGCAGCTCCGGCAAAGATAATCCTTCGGGGATAAGCAATATTTCGTCAAAACCCTGTTTTTCGGCGCTTTCCTGCATTTCCGCATTATTTCTCGTCCAGATATCTCTGATTTTTTCTCCAAAATCGGAGGGCAAATCTATATTGTGCTTTTCGTAGAAAGCAACGAACGATTCCAAACTTTTTTCAATGTCCAGCTCTATGGTTTCCTGTTCGTAGCGAGCAAGCACGACGGCCTCTCCCGCTGATTTTCCTTTGTTCTCGCGGTTGCCTTTTCCACCCAGCATTTTCGCCGCTTTTTCCATGGCGCTTGTCCGGCGAACGTTAAAGGGGTCAAGGTCGGCTAGTTCTTTTAAGGATATGCGTTTTACATCGCCGGATTCGCGAACAAGCTCCGCCAGCGCTTTTTCGTTTCCGCGCAGTTTTTTGGCCGCGTCAAAATTAAAAACATCATTGGGCAAGCCGAGCTCTTCGTGATTAAGCGTGCGCAAAAATCCCTTTGAAGCCAGAATGCGCGCGGCTAAAATGCGGTCTGCCAAAGGATATTCCTCAAAAGTAAGCCCGATTTTTAAGCGCTGGTCAATGTGTTCGGCAAAAGATTTTTTTTCATCCCGCTCTTGGGAAATTTTCCAATCGTCAAACATCGCTTCAATAGTGCCTTGGGTCATCACAAATTTTTTAAGGCCCGGCGTTTTTCCCCCCGCGTCCATTGAACCGGTAATCCTCGCGGTTTCCGGACGCAAAGTCCCGGTGTAGGCAATCTGGATTTCTTCCATCGCCTCGGCCAGCTTCGGCAAAGTTTCGTTTAGGGTCGTCCACGAAGCGTCAATTGAGCCGTCGGGATTCATAAGGCGAGCCAGCATAATTTCGTAGGATTCGTTTTTTGGCGGATAATTGATTTTGATGTTATTTTGTTCAAATTCACGGGCGATTTCCGGAGGCAAATCTTGCCGCTCCGGATTTTTTTCCGATTTAAGATTAGCTGTGAAAATCATCTGAAAGCCCGGCGTAATTTTCATTCTGCCGTTGCCGGTTATATTTACCGTATCCCCCGGTTTGGCGTTGAAAATACCTTTAATGAATACCATCTGTTCTTTTGGAAGAGCCGTGAATTCGTCAAAAATAATCGGCCGGCCTTCGCTTATGGCTTTGGCCAGCGGCCCGAAAATATCCACGGTTTCAATGGCGCCTGCTTGCCCTCCTTTTGCCGGCCGGATGCCGGTTTTGCCCCAAACCGCTGATTCTCTCATCTGCGGATTACAGTAAACCATCTCGGCCGCGTTGCCGGTGAAACGCTCCGCCGCGGAGCGGGCTTGGGAAGTTTTTCCAGTGCCCGTGGGGCCGTGCAGGAACATCGGCTTGCCTAAAAGCATATTTCTGCTGATCCTCTCAAAATTTTTATCAACGGATGCTGTTTTAACAATATGGCCTTCTTGATAAATATCTTCCGCATATCGGATTAACTCAAAAGCCCGGAATTCTTTCGGATTTTCTTTTTGTATGTCCGAAAATTTTGTTCCCAGGCCTTGTTTTTCATCGCGCGCCGCTTTAAGTATTTTTTCATTGGCTTTCTTAGCCAAAGGATCGCTTTTTAGCTTAAAAAACTGCTCCATTTCAAAGTCGCGGGCTTTATTAAGTTTTTGGGAAAGTTTTGCGATTTTTCTAAACGCTCCTGCCCGCTCGCCCATAGCTTCGGCGGCCGCCGGCTCATCTATTCCTCCGCCAAAAGATTCGTTAGCCGCCGTTTCGCCTTTTTTAAGCCGCTCTTTGGCTTTTTTCAGCCCGCCCTCTTTTTCTATGCTCCAGCCGGAAGATTTGAGTTTTTCTTTGTTCGCTTTAATTTCCTCCGATGCCAATTTTATAACGCCTTCCGGCGCATCTTTGCCTTTTACCGCTTCTCTAAACGCCCTCCGCTCGCGCGAAAGTTGGTCAAAATTGTCTTCAGGAGTCGGTGATTTCTCCATACGCAGATTATATTACAAGTTTGTTAGAAAGTAAAGGGGCATGAAAAATTCAAAAATCACCTCCTGAAAAAGATTGAGATAAAAAAGAGCGCGCCGGCGAAGAGGACGAATGCCGGGCCGGGAGGCAAGCCGTAAAAACGCGAAATTAAAATGCCCAAAATCGCGCCTAAAATTCCTAAAATCACGGAGAGTGTTATGTATTGGTTCATGCTGCGCGCGATGTTCCGCGAAGTCGCCGCGGGAATAATGATAAGCGAGCCCATAAGCAGGGCGCCGACAAATTTAATTCCGACCGCGACGGTCAAAGCGAAAATCAAAAGAAACGAAAGTTCCAAAAGATGAGGCCGGAACCCTGCCGAGAGCGCGAGATCCGGAGAAATCAAAGAAAGCGTGAAGCGGCGGGCGAAAAACAAAAGCAGCGCCATTATAACCAGGGAGCCAGCAACGGCAAGCCAAAAGTCCAACTGGCTTATTTGGGTAATATCCCCGAACAAAGCGTCTAAAATTTCCTCCTCCGGAGTAATCAGCGCTCCGATGGCCAAAGCCAGGGTGAAAAACACGCCAACCAAAGTATCCACCGGCAGTTTGGTTTTATGTTCAACCGCCCAGATGCCCAAAGTCCCTAAAACCAAAAACGCCCCCGCGCCTAAAAATAAATTAAAATTTAATAAAATTCCCAACGCGATTCCCGGAAGCGCAACGTGCGAAAGTGCGTCCCCAACCAATGCCATGCGGCGAAGGAGCGCGAAGGACCCGAGCATCCCTCCGGCAGCCGCGATCAGGAAGCCCGCTATAAAAATCTGCAATTCAGGGGTGAGCATGGTGATAAAATTTTCTGTCTCCGCCGTATAATTTGGCAAGTTCCGCGGGCGTTAAAACTTCGTCCGGAGCGCCGAAGCATACCTGCTGTCGATTCAAACAAAGCACCTTGTTGGCATAGCGGTAAACCACGGTAAGATCGTGAGAGATTAAAATCAAAGCAAGATTGTATTCTTCCTGAAGCTTATGCAAAAGTTCATACACGGTTCTTTGGCCGGCAACGTCAACGCTCGCAGTGGGCTCGTCAAATAAAAGCAAATCGGGGTGTCCGATTATCGCCCAGGCGATAAGGACTCTTTGAAGCTCCCCGGAGGAAAGCTCCCCAATTCTTTTATTTAAAAAAGTTGGCGCCAAATCAACTGCTTCAAGCGCTTTTTCCGGAGCCGAGCGGCTTCTTAAAGCCAAAAATTCTTTGACAGTAATCGGCAGATCCCTTTCCAAGTCAATTTTCTGCGGCACATATCCTATGCGGATTTCGGGGCTTAAATTTACTTCTCCAATATAGCGCGCGGCACCCAAAATCGCGCGAAGCAAAGCCGTTTTGCCGGAGCCGTTCGGGCCGATTACCGCGAGGGCGTCGCCGCGCTCCAAATCAAAAGAAATATCGTCCAAGACGACTTGCCCGCCATAGCGCACGCTTAAATTTTTGACTTCCAAAACAGGCATTTATTTTACTTTAACATTTTCAGCATCTTATCCAAAGGCCAGACATTGATGATGTCTTCCTTCGCCGCCCATCCTCTTCGGGCCTGGGAGATGCCGTGTTCTAAAAATTTAAAGTGAGAAACAGAGTGCGCGTCGGAATCAATAGACATTTTCACTCCCGCCTCCACGCATTTTTTTATATAATCGTCTTTGATATCCAGCCGGTCGGGGTAAGCGTCTATTTCTAAAATTGTTCCCGTGCGCTTAGCCGCTCTGATAATTTCATCAACATCCAGCTCTATCGGCTCCCGCCGGTTTATAATCCGCCCGGTAAGATGGAATATTATGTCCACGTTGGGATTTTCCATCGCTTTTATAATTCTTTTGGTTTGCTCGCTCCTTGAAAGTTTGAAGTGGCTGTGCGCGGCCGCGCCGACTACATCCAGTTTTCTTAAAACTTCGTCTTTAATATCCAGCGAGCCGTCTTTTGCAATATTTACCTCTGCGCCTTTCAGAACTTGAAACTTGAAACGTGAAACTTGAAACTTTTTATTTATTTTATCAATTTCGGCCATTTGTTTCAGTAACTTCTTCTCATCCGCCCCGCCGGTCATGGCCAAACTCCGCGTATGGTCGGTTATCGCGATATATTCCAACCCCGCGTCAGACGCGGTTTTAGCCATCGCTTCAATAGAATCTTTTCCGTCAGTCCAATTAGTCTGTGTCTGTAAGTCTCCTTTTAAATCTCCGTAGCCGATTAGCTTGGGCAGTTTCCCCTTTTTAGACAATTCAATCTCCCCGGTGTTTTCCCGCATCTCCGGCTCAATATAATTTAATCCGAGGAATTTATAGATTTCTTCTTCGGTGCGGCAAGCAACCCGCTTTTTGCCGCGCCATAACCCATATTCATTAAGTTTTAATCCTTTATCCATCGCCATCTCGCGAAGCGCAATATTGTGCTCTTTGGAGCCGGTGAAATAATTCAGCGCCGCCCCGTAGGATTCTTTCGGCACCACACGGAGATCGCAATCCAGCCCATTTTTTAATTTCACCATCGTCTTGGTTTTACCTTTGGCTAAAACGTGCGCAACTTGCGGCAGGGTTATAAATCTGTCCATAACTTTTTCCGGGTTTTTTGACGTTGCCAAAATATCAATGTCGCCTATGGTTTCTTTTCTCCTACGGGTTGAGCCGGCAACCAGCGCTTCCCCAACCTCGGAGAAAGACTGGATCAGTTTTTCCATGGCCCTGATCTCCGGCAGCAAAAAACCCAAAACGCGCCTTCCGCCTGATTTCTTTAAAAATTCAATACCACGCAGAATTTTCTCTTCCGATTTTTTCCCAAATCTTTCCAGTTTTGCGATTTTACCTGCTTTAGCCGCACGCTCTAAATCTTTTAAATTTTTTATTTTTAATTTTTGGTATAAAACCTTTATCATTTTCGGCCCCACGCCCTCAATCGCCGTAAGCTCTGAAATATTCACCGGAATTTGTTTTTTTAATTTTTCATGCTCCGGAAAACGCCCCTTTTTCAAAAGCAATTCTATGTGATACGCAATCCCCTTACCCACGCCTGGAATTTCCGTAAGAGCTTTCGCCCCGCCCGACTTATAAATATTTTTCACTTCACGTCCAAGCCCCTCCACTCCCAGCGCGGCTTTTTCGTAAGCTTGCGGCTTGAAGAGAACTCCCTCCATCTCATAAAGTTCAGCCATCTCATGCAAAATTTTGGCGATCTCCTGATTGGCCATAAAACTATTTTAGCACCAATAAATTTTATCCACAGCCCCGGCTTGCGCGTCCTTTAATGTTTTGGGATAATGAAAGCAGGTAACAATTTGCCCGTTTGTCGAGCTAGCGCAAGCAAAGCGCGCCAAAACAATGTTTGCCGTTTGGCAACATCATTAAGCTCAACCGAGCACATTCTGCGCTCCTCGCTCGCGCTAACATTTAGTTCCCTGTCACCAACAATATTTTCCTCTTTTACCCCGTGTTCTCGCACCGGGGGTCGTTTTTTTATATCAATGTTTCGTCGTGGGACTTTTCGGAATCGGAGTAAATGGCGGCAAGGCAACCGTCCGAGCGCCGTCAAGATAAGGATACAAACTGAAAAGCACAAAAATCACTAGCAAATTAATGATGCCGCTCGTTAAAAATAAAAGTTTAAATCCGAAAAGATCCCCCAAAACTCCGCCGATTGCTCCGCCTATGGCAGAAGATATCGTAAGCCCGCCCACGCTGAACAAGCTCCATTCAAATCCCTCCGCGCCCTTATCTACGTGCCTTGCGAAAAGCGAGTAATAAGCCGACATCAGTGCCGCGTCTCCTAAGCCTACAAAAGCTTCCAGAGCGTAAAGATGCCAAACTTTAGAAACGCCGAGAAGCGCGAACGGATAAATGACCGCGACAATCGCGCCAGCGACTAAAACGTAAAAGTCATCGCGCTCGCCGCTGTGCTTGTCCAAAAAGCGCGCGAGAGGAATTTGCAAAGCGGATTTGGCCATGGCGTAAAGCCCAAGAGCGAAGCCGACGGTGCTAAGAGTCGCCCCAATGACAAAATCCGTGACAAATACCGCGAAAATCGGCACAAAAAGAGCGGTAGAGGTTACTACAAAAAATAAGTAGAGGAGCAAAATCTGAACAGCGCGGTTTACGGTGATATTGATTTGGATACGCATATTGTTATTATAACTTATTTAAAATCTTTTTTGCTAAATAGTCAGAAAAGTATCCGCGGTATTTTTCTTGCAACTCCGTGATCTTCCAATCGTTACCAGTTACTACTTTTCGGCAATTTTTGCTTCCGCAATTACATTTCATTTGATAGTCAGAGCTTTCCGACATAGCATAGTCAAAAGTCAACTCTTCGCAAAGATTTATGTCGCGCATCCCCACAAATTTTAAACTTCCATCAATGCCGATATTGGGATTGCAAGAATGATTTATATGATCTTCGGTTTCGTATTCGCTGGGGTTTGTAGCCGCAAAAAACAAATCGTCATCAACTTGCAGTATATGATCATTCCCTTTCGCATATAATTTATCTGCTTCTTCTGAATTTATAAATTTCCCCTTGCCGCTTTCAAAACTAATAAGTAATTCGTCTTTCTTTATTTTCTCTCTGGCAAACAAGCCCCGCCCGCTAATCAGGCTATTTTGCATTTCCACTTTTGGCGAGCTGTATGACGTGTTGCTTCCCATTAATTTTTACTGCGATCAAAACAATGAACTTTGTGCTGGCTTTTTTGGAGCCGCTTCTTCTGCTTTAGCGTTTGCAGGGTTTTTTAACAGCTCCGGAAGTTTTTTAAAATCTTCTTCCAATTCTTTTAAAACCTGCGTTGAACGGAGGGCGGCGGCGGGGTGGTAGAGAGAAACGACAACTCGTCCATCAATTTTCTGAACCTTGCCGTGGTCTCTGGAAATTTTGGCCTCCGGCAAAAAGTAGGCCATTGAAAACCTTCCGAGCGCGACTATCATTTTAGGGCTTATAATTTCTATCTGCCGCGTTAAATACGGCTTGTATGCTTCAATTTCTTCCGACAGTGGATCGCGGTTTTCCGGCGGACGGCGTTTTATAATATTTGTGATATACACGCTTTCTCTTGGCCATTTAATACCCGCCAAAAGTTTATCTAATAGCTTTCCCGCCTGTCCCACAAAGGGCCTTATCAATCTGTCCTCATGAAACCCCGGCCCCTCGCCAATAAACATCGCCTCCGCGTCCTGGCTCCCCTCCCCAAAAACCAAATTCGCCTCCCCAACGAGCGGGAGCGATTTATCCGCTTCCATTTCACTTTTTAAATTTTCTAAAGCCTCGTTTTTATTCATAGCCCCAATTTATTTTACATTATATTTATCATAGATAGCATAAGAGTATCACTGCGCTCAAAAAATTTCAAACTAAACACTTAAGGCCGATCGGTTAATAGTGTTTAGTTATTCAAAAAATCTATGAGATATCTAAAGTGCCGGTGCGCTCAATACTAATAATATGCACAAACTTCCTCAAACTCAAATCTTCCAGCGCCCCAAAAAAGTCTTGCGGCAACGGACGCCGCCCCAACCAAACGCTTTTTTGTAACATCCTATAGCCATAATTCGCAAGCTCTATTCTCAACCAAAGCCGTTTTCTACGATCGCGCTCCGGAACATCAAAGATGATCAAGCGGGCAACGCCATCTTCTGGCGGTAAAACGGGCCTAGGGCTATAATTTATTTTTAAAATTAATTTTCTTCCTAAATCCGTAATGCGCCACCCCACATCACTTCTTGCTATTAATTTTTGTTTTTGTAATCTCTGAAGAGTTGAATGAAAGGTTTGTTTGGAAAATTTATACGATTTATCCAACCCCAAAATCTCTCTCCACATCCTTGCTTCAGGATACTTAGCAGGGAAAAATGAATCTACGGTGGCGTATCCGATTTCTCCCAGCTTCTTCAAAATCAAAGCGGCAATGCTGGGCCTCCTAATCAAGGGCTCGCTTTTTAATTTTGTTTTGCTCCGCTTCATAAACCTATACTATACACTCAAGACCGGTCGGTCAATAGTGTTTAGCCAAATAAATCAAATCCTGTTTGCTCCTATTTGCGCTTAGCGATAATATATTCTTTATTTTTTATTATATGAATCAGGGTTGGCAGAATGGAAACAACGATAATCACCAAAATTATCGGGATTAAATATTTGTCCACGCCCGGGATGGTAGCTCCTAAAAAATAACCGAGCCAAGTTACGCCCAAGGCCCAAAACGCGGCGCCTAAAATGTTATAAAAAAAGAATGTCGGATAATGCATCCTGCCGACCCCGGCCAAAATCGGAGCGAAAGTGCGGGCAACCGGCAAAAAACGGGCGAGCACTAGCGTTTTTGCTCCGTGTTTCTCGTAAAATATTCTCGCGCGCTCCATATGGTCTTTGTGGAAAAGCCATGAATCTTCGCGGCTGAAAATTGCCGGTCCGACTTTTTTGCCGAAAGCATAGCCGAAGTTGTCCCCTAAAATCGCCGCAGAAAACACAAGCGGAGCAAGCGCCCAGATATTCAAAAATCCCTGCGAGGCCAAAAACCCGGCGGTAAAAAGAAGCGAGTCCCCCGGCAGAAAAAAACCTATAAATAACCCCGACTCCGCGAACACGATTACAAAAAGCCCCGCATATCCTGCGGCTTTTATGAGCGAGACCAAATCCCAGCCGGCTAGAAATTCCATGGGTTTTAGCTTAACATAAATATAAGAAGAGTCACATGAACCACAATCAACATGATTTATTGCAGGATTTCGCGATTATAGCGTTAAGCATTCTTATTGCCGTTTTTCTGGCGGCAACCGATATTTTGGCAGAAATTCTAACCTCCGCTCAAGAATTGAAACTTCTTGGAAGTTTTATTGCCGGGTTGTTTTTCACTTCGGTTTTTACAGTTGCTCCGGCCGCAGTCGCGCTTGGTAAAATTTCCCAGGCGAATTCCGCGCTCCAAGTCGCCGTTTTCGGAGCGGCCGGGGCGGTAATCGGCGATTTGATAATTTTCCGCTTCGTAAGAGACAGGCTCTCGGAGCATCTTGCGGAACTTATGAAACATCAGGGAGCTGCGAAAAAAATTTGGGCGCTTTTTAAACTCAAATCCTTCCGATGGGTAGCTTTTTTTGTCGGGGGGCTGATTATCGCCTCTCCCCTGCCGGACGAGATAGGAATAAGCTTAATGGGCTTTTCTAAAATGAATATTTTGCGGTTTATACCGGCTTCTTTCGCGTTTAATTTCGCGGGAATTTTGCTTATAGCCGCGGCGGCCAAAACGTTATGACGCCCGCAAAAACCTTAAGTAAAGAAGTTGAGCAGATGTCTTTTTGGGCGCTCACGGCGGAAGAAACCGCAAGCGCTCTCCAAACAAATAAGCAAAGCGGCCTTTCCGAAGAGGAGGCCGAAAAACGGCTCAAGGTATTCGGGCAGAACGTAATTGAACAACCCCGCCGCGCCGCCGGCCTCGCCATTTTTCTAAACCAATTTAAAAGTCCGCTGATTTTAATCCTTTGTTTCGCCGCCCTTACGACTTTTTTTATAGCTCATTACCGCGACGCCATTTTCATTTTTGCTGCCGTAGCCGTAAACGCGATTTTGGGATTTTATCAGGAATACAAAGCCGAAAAGGCGCTCTCCGAACTCAAAACCTACCTTAAAGAGCGTTCGTGGGTCGTGCGCGCGGGGGCAGATCGTGAAATTGACGCGGAAAAACTTGTGCCCGGAGACATTATCCGCATTGCCCAAGGCGACCGCGTTCCAGCGGACGCAAGAATTACTTTCGCGAACGATTTGCAGGCAAACGAAGCGATCCTTACAGGAGAGTCCCTGCCCATATTAAAATCGGCGGCCCCCGCAGCTGCAGGCGCCATTCTTCCGGATCAGAATTCAATGGTGTTTGCCGGCACACTCATCACCCAAGGGGTCGGCGCCGCAATAGTATGCCGCACGGATTTTTTTACGGAACTCGGAAAAATTGCTTCGCTCGTAACCGAATCTAGAAGCGAAGAAACTCCGCTGCAAGCCGCGATCAGGCGCTTTAGCGCGCGCGCCGGCATTTTTTTGATGGCGCTTACGCTTGTTGTTTTTGGAGCGGGCATAGCATTGGGGTATTCACGGCTGGATATGTTCCTGATATCGGTTGCCATCGCGGTCTCAGCTGTGCCAGAGGGCCTGCCAGTCGCACTTACAGTGATTTTGGCGATAGGAGTAGAACGCATGGCCAAAAAAAACGGCGTAATCAGAAAACTGGTCGCCGCCGAAGCGCTGGGAAGCACGACTGTTATACTTACAGACAAAACGGGAACGCTGACCATGGCAAAAATGGAACTTAACAAAATACTGCCCGCGGCGGGAGAAGATGAAAAGCGTCTGCTTGAACTGGCGCTTTTGAACACAAACGTGCTCATTGAAAATCCGAATGACCCCGTCCCGGAATGGCGGATGAGCGGCAAGATAATGGAAACGGCTTTGGTGCGGCACGCGGCCGCGCGGGGCGTAACGATGAATGAAATAAAAAATAAAATGCAGATTTTAAATTCCCTGCCGTTTAACGCCGTAAATAAATTCTCCGCCGCGCTGGTACACGAGCGCGGAAAGCATTTTTTGGCGTTTTTAGGCGCGCCGGACATTCTCATCGGACATTCCAGTTTAAGCGCCGATGAGCAAAAAAACGCCTTGGAACAGGTAAACAGCGTGGCTGCTTCCGGGGAACACGTTCTGGGAGTTGCCGTTAAAGAAGCCGGCGCGGAAAGAGATTTTAATTTGTCAAAAGACATAAAATTAACGCGGCTAGTTTTTATGGGGCTGATTACTTTTGCCGACCCGGTGCGGCCAGGCGCCAAAGAAACAATCCGCCGCGTTGAAAGCTCCGGGATAAAAACTGTTATTGTCACGGGCGACCACCAGGGCACCGCGGTGGCGGTGGCGAAAGAAGTCGGGATGAGGATTGGAAAAGAAAGCATTCTTGACGCGAGCGAACTCCCATTCATGTCTGATGCCGACCTAAAAGCGCGCCTGCCGAATCTCCGCGTCATCTCGCGGGTGTCACCGGCGGATAAAGTCAGAATTTTAAAGGCATTTCAGGAAGCAAGTGAGATAGTCGCCATGACCGGAGACGGTGTAAATGACGCGCCGTCAATAAAACAGGCGGATATAGGCATTGCCATGGGTTCGGGGACTGAAGTGGCGCGGGACGTAGCCGACTTGGTGCTTTTAGATAATAATCTGGAAACAATCGCCGCGGCTGTGGCGGAGGGGCGCCAGATTATGAATAACATCCGCAAAGTTATCGTGTATCTTCTCTCCGGCGCGGCTGATGAACTGTTCCTAATAGGCGGGGCGCTGGTTCTGGGCATCGCGCTTCCGCTCAATGCCCTCCAGATTCTCTGGGTCAATTTTTTCTCTGACAGTTTCCCGGCAATCGCCTTCGCTTTTGAAAAAGACATTGACGGGCTTGGGGCCCGTGCCAAAAGTGCCAAAACCAGACTCTTTGACCCGCTGATGAAATTTTTAGTACTTTTCATCGGCCTTGTCACAAGCGCTTTTTTATTCGTGCTTTACTGGGCGCTGCTCCGCTCCGGGTTTCCTGAAGAACTTGTAAAAACGTTCATCTTCGCCAGCTTCGGAAGTTATACTTTGTTTTTGGCGTTTTCCGTAAGAAGCCTGGAAAAGAGCGTTGTCGCCTATCCGTTGTTTTCCAACCGCTATCTGGTCGCCGGCGTTTCCATCGGCTTCGCGCTGATGCTAGCCGCGATTTACGCGCCCCCCCTGCAGCGGCTTTTGGGCACGGTTGCCTTGCCGCCTGAATGGCTTTTGGGAGTCATGCTTATCGGCGCGCTGAATATCGCCGCTGTTGAGTTTGGGAAATGGCTTTTCCGGCAGAAAACGCTATAGCACCTGGTAGATAATTTCATAAGCGATGCTCCCCGCGAATATCAGAAACAGCGCGGTTTTCTGGAGCGCCCCGAACGGCAAAAATCGCTCCTCCGCGATGCCGAGCCTTCTCATCTTGTGCAAAATAAAAATAATGAAAAAACTGTCCAGGGCGATAAAAATACCGCCAACAATAGAAATTATTTTTACAAAATCAGTCAGCCCAAACAGAAAAAGCGCCGCGGGAACTACCACGCTCAAAATCCAAGCGTTGATTTTAGAAATTCCCACATCCAGACGATAAATTTGTTTAAGATCGTATGCTAAAACCAAAAAAGAAGTGAATACCGCTAAAAATCCGACAATCGCCCCCAAAAGCACCACAGAGCGCCCCAAAACCCCCTCGAGACTGGAAATTGCGTCCTCCGAGATTAATCCATCTACGGCCATAAGCGCGGCCACAATAAAGATCGCGTATAAAATGAGTGGGATAATCGTGCCCAAAACAATTACTTTTTTTAACAGTTTTTTCCCTTCGACACTTCTGAATATGAAAATATCATAAGCATCCGGTATCACCGAGAGTCCAGTGAGCGCGAAAACAAAAACGCCGAAAACAAAAAACGGGTCTCCGCCATAAATAGGAATATTGGCGACGCTTCCCTTCCCAAAAGCCAAAAAGGAAATAAAAAGAATCGCCAAAATCATAGGTATGGTTAAAATAAAATTTAAAAAACCTATCCCCTCAATATTTTCAAAAAACAAAATCAGGGCGGAGGCCGTCAAAAAAAATAAAGTCCACCAAAATAAAGAACCGCCGAAGATTGTGGATAAAAAAATTCCGCCCAAGACCGCGTAAATCAGAAGCGTCGCGTTAAAAAAAAATATCTGCCCTGCTTTATTTAAATTTCCGGCAAACTTGCCGAGATAGGCCCTCACATATCCGGGCAAACGATGCCGCTTCTCCGTATTTACGACTATTTCTCCGTAAGCAAGATGTATGGACATAACTGCGAAAAACGCGAGGCCGGCGGCGATCAAAGACGCCCAAAGGCCGGAAACGCTGATCGCGTAAGGCAACGCGAACATTCCGGAGCCGATTATCATCCCGCCGAAAATTCCCACCGCCTCCCAATATGGAGATTTTAAAAATTTCATCCCGATTTTAAACACCAATTGTTTTTTCTTTTTTTACGAGCTCTAAAACTTTTTCAACCAAGTGTTTTGGGTCCGGGTCATAGACGATGTTCCCCGGGCCGCGTTCAGATTTGGCAATGATGTCTTTGATGACCTCCGTGGAGCCGCCGGAGCCGTCCAAAACCCCTATGGGCTTGCCGTCCTCCAGCGCGATGGTAAATTCATTAATCGTCCCCCACCGACCGCAGCCGACAATTACGGCGTCGGCGGTGCGCGTCAAAAGCAAATTTCTACCAGAGTACCCAAAGCCGGTATAAATGATGATGTCCATATAATCCACGGGCAGCTGATAGGCCTCAATATGTTCTTTTTCGGATGAGGCCGGAGAAAGGCCTATTGTAAATCCGCCGGCCTCTTTGGCGCCAATTGCCGCCCACATTGGGAAGCCAGTCGTCGCGCCGTTTACCAAAACTGCGTTATTCTTTGCCACCCAGCGCCCCAATTCTTTTGCCTTCTCCAGCGCATCCGGCGCGCAATGCCCCGTCTCGGCCGCCCCAGACACGCAGATTTTGTGTTTAAAATGTATGTGCTTTCCGTCCATTGACTTCAGTATACCAAAAATGTTCAAAAACAAAAAACGTCCAAAAAATAAAAGGGCTTCGAAAAATTCCGATATACTCCTATCTTCCAAGCTTGTCAAATATCAAATTAATCAGCTATAGCTGATTAATTTGTACTTTAAATCTCAACACTCTCGCCGTATTTTGGGGCAAATGCAGGAATGCCGAGGTAATCGCGGAGTTTTTGTATGAGAGCCCAAAACAACGCGGCTTCAAAACAAGTCGGGAATACCAACCTTTTTGTAAAACTTATCAAACGATAAAATGCAATCCAGCCGATAACTTTTTACCAAAGCGGCATTAA